>Ga0164290_1000141_pt1 | contig 270927 bp, 212 predicted proteins | sample Micstemetagenome_FD_108782 | JGI IMG/M metagenome (GOLD analysis project Ga0164290, IMG submission 108782) | Contaminated culture microbial community from soil near Moab, Utah, USA - Microcoleus steenstrupii SON62 (Illumina Assembly) | ecosystem: Environmental > Terrestrial > Soil > Soil crust... | reverse complement strand
GGCCAGGCAGTAAGCACTTACAGGCTCAACCATGCCGGCGGCAGTGCCAACCAGGTGATCAGCCTGCCAGCGGTAATGGGCAATGGTACTTACACCGTAGAAATAGTAGCACCAGACAAAGCACGAACAGTGAAAAATGTGCTGGTAAGCAAAAAGTAATAGTACAATCCTAATAAAACAGCAAGGTGCACCAGCAATGGTGCATCTTTTTTTATGTCCTTAACCAGCGATCTAAGGGGATTTTGGAGGCATGCGAATTGCCCTGGCTGGGATAAAAAGCAAGGACAATAGTGCATATACTGAAAAAAAATCCATGAAATGGAATAACCTGGAAAAGAATAAATTGGGTCACAATAAAGTTTTTTGCGGAAATATTGGTTAACACCGTTACACTTCATTAACAATTAAAGTCTTCAAAAGTGTTGACAGTACAGGATTTCAGCAGTATATTTGAATTGTATTATCGGCTAATATGAGCTATAAATGTGTAAAAAGTACACGTTTTAGAGGAAGTAGTTTTTATCTTTTTTGCCTATAGCATGGTGTTTGCCTATAATATAAATGGCTATAAAGCAATTGGCTGTATATAAGAACCGCTGGACATGTTTTAGCGTTTGTACCTACGGTTGCTGTTTATGATAAATTTCGCTTGCATATGAAAAAAAGCTTTACCCGGTCTTTATTATTGTTTTCTTCCATGATAAAAGCTTTTAACAGGCCTTGCACGGTTGTATTTAAAACTGCTGTGCTGGCAGTATTTTTTCTTGCCAGCTTTACCGGGGTATGTTTTGCACAACCTACGGTGCTGGGTACAGCATTGGTGAACGGAAGTTATACCACCTACAACTTAAATACCATCGGTAACTTCAGGCAGGTTAAGATGCAGGCGACAAGTCCTGCTGTTTCGGGTACGCTTAATTGGGAGTTTTGTCTGGGTACAGCAGGTTCACCTAGTTATGCTACAACATGGCGACCTTATAGTGGCGCTTGCAACGGTAATCCAGATGTGCAAATTGCTGGATACAATCTTCTTATTGCACCTAATCTGTCCTTTCCTGCCACTACAGCCTCCGCAACTTTTAATAATCCTGGTGGTTGCTCCGGTTTCCTTCCAGCAGTGACGGCAGGAAATTATTACACCTTCAACATTACGGGTAATGGTGGAAACAATCACATGTCGGTTTTAGAAACCACTTATAGTCCTGAAACATTCACTTCTGTAACCCAAAGCCCTGCTACAGTAGGAGGTACCGTTAGTCCAACCATTACCGTAGTAATGTCTTCGGCACCCCTTTCAAATGTATATATACGGTATTCCACAAATAATTTTGCGAGTTCCGTATTGGTTCCATTAGTTTTTGTTGGTGCTACCGGCACAGCCAGCATACCAGCACAACCTGCCGGCACCATTGTACGGTATTATGTATATAACAGCCCTAAATCCAGCGCCCAAATTGGTACTGATGTAAGTGCTTCGGGCGAGCTGGCACATGATATGGCCACACTGAACCTCAATAATAATGGAGGATCTAATTATCAATATACCGTATTGCCGGTTACTGTGAATGCCACCAATGCAGTAAACGACGCTTCTTATAACACGTTGCAGGCAGCTTTTGCGGCCATCAATGCAGGTACTCATACTGGAGCCATCAATATCTGGATCTCAGGTAATACAAATGAAGGAGCCTTATCTGCCGTTTTGAATGCAAGTGGTGCTCCTTCATCTTATACATCCGTAATTGTAAGGCCATCAGGTTTATCAAGAACGGTTAGCGGCAACCCGGCGGCTCCGTTAATTGATTTGAATGGTGCCGATAATGTAACGATCGATGGTTTGAATGATGGAAGCAATTCGCTGACCATATCAAACAGCAATGCAGGGAGTGCCGGTGGTACTTCCGCTATCCGGTTCTATAATGATGCCAATACGAATACCGTACAAAACTGCACCATTGAAGGTTCGGCTACCACAACGCTTGGGGGCATCCTTTTCTTTAGTTCAGGTACCAATACCAATAACCTGGTCAGTACTAATACCCTGCGTCCTGCTGGTGTAAACTCACCTGTTTATGCCGTTTGTGCATCGGGTTCAGCTAATACAGCTATCACCATCAGCAATAATAATATCCAGGATTACTTTAGTGCCACTACCAGCTCCTTTGGTGTATTTGCCAGCACAGGCAGTGATGCCTGGATCATCAGCAACAACCGGTTTTTTCAAAGTTCAGCCAGAACAATTACCGGGGTTGGCGCCGCCACCAGGGCAATCAATGTTACAGCAGGTGGTGGATATACGATCAATAACAATATCATTGGGTTTGCAAACAGCATCGGTACCGGTACCACATCTTATACCCTCACGCAGACCAATAACTTTTTTGTTCCGATCCAGCTGGCCGGAACAGCGACTACCAGTACTATTCAGGGGAATATAATTTCAAATATCTCTGTAACATCTGCCGCCAATCTCAATGTTTTGCCGGGTATTTTTACAGGAATTTATGTTACTTCTGGTGCATCCATCATCAGTACCAATACTATTGGAGCCGCAACGGGCACCGGTGCTATAAATATTTCTTGTTCGGTTACGGGATTATCGTTATTAATAACAGGTATTACGGCTGTTTCTTTATCGCCCAATGCAGTAAATATTCAGAATAATACAATCGGCTCTATAAACCTGGCAGCAGCATCAGCTGCGGTGCAGTATAATTTTATTGGGATAAATGCTCCTGCAGCAGTTACAGCAGCGTATACCATTGCAGACAATTTAATTGGCAGTACATCAACAACCAATTCAATCAATATTGGTACGGCCAGTACTGCCACCACCAGTTTTACAGGTATTTTATGTAATACAACAGGAGCAATATCCATTCCGGGAAACACCATTCAAAATTGTACAGTGAGTGGCAGTGGCGCCTCCCAATTAACGGGTATATCAACTTCGGCCAGTACCGGGGTGGTATCTGTAACCAATAATAACATGATATCCTGTTCGAATGCCGGTTCAAGCACGTTCACAGGAATTTCAAACAGTGCCGCTGCCAGTATTTTAAACCTATCCGGTAATACGCTACGGAATCTCACTGTAAATAATGTAAATACCCAGTTTGTTGGCATTACAAACACAGGTGCAGTTACAACTGCCATCAATATTAATAATAACCAGCTTGGCAATGCCAGTGGCAGCCTCGTGAATTACACAGTGGCCAATTCAGCTACACTTGTGGGTATTTCAAATACAGCAGGAACTTCCACGGCGGCATTGACCATTCAATCCAACGATTTCAGGATCACTGCTTTTTCTGTGAGTACAACAAGCAACCACACCTATATAAATAATACCGCTTCCACACTTTCTCAAAACATCAATACCAATACGTTCACGGCTTTAAATATTACGACCACCACGAACGGCGTTACTTTTATTTCAAACAGCGTTTCACTTGGGGCAACGGGTTCAAAGATCATTAAAGACAATGCTGTCGTTACATCGTTTACAAAAACAGGTGGTGGCAGTAATCTCTATTTTTATTTTGATGCCGGTAGCTCTGTTGCTGGAGCCACCATTATCAATGAAGGAAATAATTTTTCAAATATCACTGTAAACGGAGCCATGCCGGTACAGGGCTGGTTTAATACAGACGGAAGTGGAACGGTACCTGCCAAGAATATTTTCAATAATACATTTAATGCGATTACGTCAAGCCTCTCCAGCATTTCTATAATACAGGTAACTAACGGCAGTGGAAGTATTTATAGCAACACGATAACGAATTGTTCAGCGCCCAATACAGTAGCCGGTATTACTGTTACATCCGGTTCTTTTAATATTTATTCAAATAATATCAATACACTGGCCTCTTCAAACACTTTTGCAGGTGTTACGGGTATTAATGTGAGCGGTGGCACGGCACAAAATATTTATAACAATACGATTCATTCACTTAGTTCCACTGCTACTTCAACCACGGTAAGTGCAGTTACTGTAAGTGGAGGCACCACAGTTCGGGTGTATAAAAACAAAATTTATGGTATCTCCAATTCTGCAGCTTTAACATCGGGCGGTGCTTACGGTATTAGTGTAACTGGTGGTACCACGGTGTCTGTTTATAATAACCTTGTTGGTAATCTTACAACTACTGCTGCCAATTTTGATGATGCCATCAGGGGTATTAGTATAGGCGGCGGCACTAACGTAAATGTGTATTACAATACTGTTTATATTAATGCCTCCAGTTCTGGTGTCAGCTTTGGATCTTCTGCATTGTATGCCAACACCACTCCCATACTGGATATGCGGAATAATATCCTGTACAATATTTCCACCCCCGGCTCCGGGGCCAGTGGAAAAACGGTTGCTTACCGGCGCAATGGCACTTCGCTTACCAATTATGCAGTTAGTTCTGATAACAATCTTTTTTATGCAGGTACGCCGGGGGCAAAAAACCTCATTTTTTATGATGGTACTAACCTTGATCAGACCCTGGCGGTATATAAGACAAGAGTGGGCTTACAACGGGACTCCTCTTCTGTTACCGCTTCGTTAGCTGCTAATTTTATCAGCTTAACTGGCTCAAGCCTTAATTTTCTGCACCTTAATGGAACCAGCGTAGCAGAGAGTGGTGCAGAAACCATCACTGGCTTTACCGATGATTATGATGATGAACCCCGCTTTGGCAATGCTGGTTATACCGGCACCGGCACCAGGGCAGATATTGGTGCGGATGAATTTGAAAGTGTCATTTGCCCTTCGGTACCTACTATTACCGGTATCAGCAGTGCGGCACCTTATTACGCCGGTGATGTGATCACCATTACAGGTACCAACCTCACTGGCATTACGTACGCTACCATCAACGATATCAATGCAACCATCGGAACCACAACCGCCACTACAGCGCAACTAACCATACCTGTTACCATGGCGGATAGTACCGGCGTAATACAAGTGGCCTTCTCCAGTTCCTGCACCTTCTCCAATACTTTTAATTTTGTTTTTGCAGGTTATATAACACTCGGCACCAATGTAACCGGCAATTGGAACAATGCTGCTATCTGGAGGAACAATGCGATCCCTGTTGCAAATGCTCCTGCTACCATTAATATAAATGATGATGTTACACTGAATGTATCCGCAGATCCCATCAAATTCACTATTCTTAACGGAGCTACATTTGTACATCAAAATAACAGCCTGGTATTTGGAAACACTTTTCTGAATAATACCACGGTAAACGGTACGCTTACTGTTGATAACGGCAGTACACTTACCTCCGCCAGCAGATTTATTTCCACCAAACTGATGATCAACAACGGCGGCACATTTACCAATAACAGTGCGAATGCTGCTGCCGTTACCATCGCAGACTTTTATGTGTTTGCCGGCGGCACGTATAATCACAATGCGGTAGGTAGTACCGCTGCTGGTGTTGTAAATGACTTTCCGGGCAGCACACTCCGCTCGTATGGCAGCACAAGTAATGTGGTAATAACGAAATGGGCAAACAGCACCACAATTGCACCTGGTACAGGTTTGCCAGCAAGTGGCAGTCCAGGCTGGGGAAACCTTACGATTAATGTTGCTTCACTAGGAGGAAGCTGGAACCAGTCTGGGGCGCTTACAAATGTTCAGGGCAATTTGAATATTGCGGCAACAGGCGGTGGCACATTTGAATTCAGATTAACAGGAAATACGGCTACAACACTTAACATCTTAGGTAATCTAAATATTTCTGGAGGTGGTTTTGTTGGCAATACTGGCTCTGCTTCGCCGATAGTAAATGTTACCGGAGACTTAAATCTTACAGGTGGCTATTTTACACCTTGTGATAATTCTGGAACAACTTGTACTGTCAATGTTACCGGCAATGGCATACTCAATGGCGGTCATATTGTTGGCGCCGGCAGCAGCAGAACTTATGTGATGTCAATGGCAACGCTTACGGTTACCGGCAATAGTATTTTCGGTCTTTCTAACAGCAGTTCCTCATCGCTCACACTTACTACAGGCAGTATTACTATCAGTGGAACTGCCAGCATGTATTCTTCAAGTTCAGGTAACATCACGATTAATTGCCCTGGTAATTTTTCTTCAACCAGTACAGGAGGAGCTGCATTGATAGTGGTACCTGTTGTGTTACCAACTGCTGCCCCACAGGCTTATGCATTTGCTTTTCAAAATAGCTCCTCTTCCAGCAGAAGCTACAACTTTAATTTAGGAGGGAATTTTTCTGTTACAGGTACTGGTACTTTTGGTGGTGGAAGTGCCAGCTCAGCAGCGAATATCAATTTTACAGGCGGTGCAGCATCAGTAAGCTATACTGCTGCCCCATCCGTAATGTCGGTTACCAACAATAATAAGAAGAATAACTTTGTAGTTACATCTGGCAAAACACTTACACTTAACAATAGTATTATTCCTGCAAGTTCTTCAGCATCTAACATCTGGACCTTTACCGTAAATACAGGAGCTGTACTTGATTTTGGCACCCATTCAATCGGCGACCCTGGCCTCAGTAACAGGGTGTTTGTATTTACAGCACAAACCGGTGCTACATTAAGATCCGGTCATGCAGGGGGGCTGTTAAACTGGCTTGTAATAAATGGTGGAAGTATAACCACATTGCCTCACAACGCCTCACTTAGCAGCGGTGCTACGTATGTTTTCAATGGCAGCGTTGCACAGGTAACCAGTACTTTCAGAACAACCCCCACGGCGTCACCGTATAATGCAGCTAACATTATAATTAATAATGCTGCAGGGGTAACACTTGATACAAGCTACAATGTCACCTCTACCTTACAATTACAAACCGGCGTACTTACGCTCGGTACATTTAGTATCACTGCAGCCAGCTTAACAGGTGCTCCCTATTCCAGCACCAAAATGGTGAATACCAACAGCACCGGTATGCTGGGATTGCTGATACCTGCAGGAGCATCCAATACTTTATTCCCGGTGGGTAACGGTACCGATTACACGCCGGCTGATTATGCATTTGCTGCTAACTCTGCGCCCAGGTACCTGAGCGTGCGGGCAGCTAAACCAAGAAATACGAATGACCTTAGTCCCACCAATTATATCAATAACCGCTGGTGGAATACCGACCTGAGCGTATCAACCGGAACCTATACCTACACTGCAGCTTATACTTATATAACCGGTGATGTGGTGGGTTCCGCAGCGGCCATCCGCTTAAACCGCTGGACGGGCAGTACCTGGGTGGATGACCCGGGAAGCAGTGTAAATACTGGTTTACTTACACTCAACAGCAGTACACTTACACAGGCCAGTGGTCCACTAGCCGCCACCGCACAATGGGTGGGCAGAACCTATGTAGCACCTGCAGTTTATCATTGGATAAACCCTGCAGGTGGATCATGGCTCACCTCCTCTAACTGGTTGCCAACCGGCGTACCCGGCAGCGGTGATGGTGTTATATTTGATGCACCGGGTAATCCCACCTACACTACAGTTGATATGCCCGTGGGCATCAGCCTTACGCAGTTTACAGTTACCACCAATAACAATGTTACGTTAAATGCCAGTGCCGCAGGTACGGTTAATATGATATTCCCGGGTACAGCCACACCGCAGTTTAGTGTAACAAGTGGTTCGGTGATGACGATTTCAAGCGCCAGTTCAGGTACCAATGCTGTAAATTTTAACCTGCCGTTAAATGCTACCGGTACTGTTGCAGGCTCCTTAAACCTGCAAAGAGCAACACATACAGTAACAGTTGCTACTGCACCAGGATTGACATTTCCATTGGGTGGTTATTTCTCTTATGGCAATACTTTAAATTCTGGCTTCAGCGGGCATCCTTTTGGTTCAACGGGAACAATCAACGCTGTCGTATTTAACAATGGTTCCATTTGTGAATGCTTTGAAGGTTCCAATCCATTTGGCGCTGCAGTGGCAGACAGGAACGTTCTCTTTAATGCGGGCAGCCTTTTCCGTTATTCTGATCCTGGGTTTTCATTGCCCTCCGTATCAGGCCGCACTTACGCCAACTTTGAATTCAATGCCAATAAAACATCCAACTGTACTGCGTCCAATTCCTTTGTATGCGACAGTCTTACCGTAACTGTAGGCACACTTAATTTGAACCTGCAGGGTACGCCAACGCCAGATCATTCTATAAGGGGAAATATCAATATAGTTACAGGCGCCAATCTTTCATTTAGCCCGGCAGTTGCAGGAACCGTAAATATGAACAGTGGCGCCAGCCAGATCATCTGGGGCGCAGGTGCGTTCAATGTAAATGCATTGTCTACTTTCGATATCAACGCAGGCACCACCGTTAGTCTTCAGAAAAACATGGGGGTAAACGGCACTGGTACCATGCCGGTAAATGGAACACTGATATTGACCGGTGAAAACTTCATTAGTTCACCGCTTGTTGCAGGTGGTACTGTTGTTGTAAATAATGGTGGTACGCTTTCTATTCAAAGTATCGATGGAATTTCAAACACGGGTGTGGGCAATATCCGGAGTACCAACTTCACGTACAATACCGGCGGCAATTTTATTTATTCTGGCAATGCGAACCAGGTAACCGGTAACAGGCTGCCTTTAACGCTGAATGCACCAAGTGTATTAACCATTGACAATATTGGTACTGCGCCCAACAATGTGGTTACGCTTACCACCAATAATACCAGTACCCCAAGAATCAATCTGAATGCAGGTCAGTTTAACGCTGGCACGGGTGGCACCCTCATCATTAATGGTGGTACCAACCTGGTAGTTGGTACGGGCGGTAATCAATTTCTTTCAGGAGCTGCAACAGATAATATTATCCGTTTTGCTTCTAACGGAGCCGTATCGGGTACACTAGAATTGTGGAATGTAACCATCGGTACCAGTGGTGGTGGCGTGGATTTTCAAAACAATGCAAGAATAAACGGCATATTCCTTATCAATGCAGGAGGCTTTGTGGTAAACAATGCACCTAATTATAATACAGGCTCTTTCCTTATTTACAACACCAGTGGCGGTTATAACCGCAACCTCGAGTGGGGTAACAACAGCGGATTGGGCAACCCAGGCTATCCGCACCATGTAACCATACAAAACGGAACCACCCTGAACTTTACCGGTGCAACCAGTTTTGACGTTGGCTGTGGTGGTAATCTTAATTTGGGTGCTGCAACTGCAGGTACACTCGTACTGACAAATTATGTACAGCCTTTTGATCTTTTTGTAAAGGGAAATATCAACATTGGCAATACAGCAGCCGGCAACCTGACCATGTCGAACAGTGTTGGCTGCGATCTGTACCTAACGGGCAACTGGACACGAAATGCTGTTGGCTCGGTGAACTTTGGTGGTGGCAATGGCAGGTCAGTTTATTTTGATGGCAGCACAGATGCCACTATTACTGCAACCGGTGGACAGTACTTTCCATATGTGCGTTTAGAGAAAGCAGCCAAGGCAAACAAAGTAACCCTGGCAGATCATGTGAGTATAGGATTTGAAGTGACTTTTACAAGGGGTACACTCGATCTGGGTACCAACAATAAATTCTTCACCTTGTTGTCAAACGCCAGCAACGATGCCAGGGTGGATGTGAGCGATTCGGCCAATACAGATTTTGTGTATGGTGCATCTGATGATGCAGGACAGTTTATTGTACAGCGTTATTTCCCGGCAAGAAGGGCCTGGAGACTGGTAGCTGCACCGCTTAAACCAGGCGGCGGCACACATAGTATTTCGCAGGCATGGCAGGAGCAGGGCAACGGCGCTAACGGTAAAGACTACACTGCCCCTAATTGGTTTGCATCCGTAGCTGCTGATACCATTGCTGCCACCTATGGCACACTCATTACCGGCAATACGGCAACATCATCGGGTTTTGACCTGAGTCCTAATAATGCTTCCTCCATTAAATTTTTTGCAGGCGCAGGAACCTGGAATACGCCTCCAAACACCAACGCTACCAGCGTAAACAGCCAGGAAGGCTGGTTACTCTTTGTACGTGGAGATAGAAAAAATTATGGTGAAATAACCAATAATTATAAGGCACCCACTGTTACAACATTACGCCCACGTGGACAAATCTTCCTTGGCCAAAAAACGATCACGTCAAATGTGATGACAACTGTTGGCAACCCCTATGCCTCCGCAGTTGATTATTTCAGCATGACAAGAACCGGCGCTGGCTGGCCTGCAAATCCTACTTATTATGTATGGGATCCGTCTTTAGGCGGTACCCAGGGTGTGGGTGCATGGGTTACACTTACCTGGAATGGCACCAATTTTACCCGATCGTCTCCTTTTGGTGCCGGCACATATGATGACAGGTATATTGCATCTGGTGCGGCCATCATGGTTGATTTTCCTGCAGGTGGCGGAACACTTTCGATGAATGAAGCCAATAAGAACACAGACAGTACCACCACGGCGTTCAGACCAGTAAGACAATTAATGACGTCGCTGCAGGCGAAAGATGCTGATAACAGCCTGTATGTGGCTGATGCGGCATTGAATTTATTTGGCAGCCAGTTTAATGATGAGTATGATGCGGATGATGCCCGTAAATTGTCGAACGTTAATGAGAATATCTGCCTGAGGAGAAATACCGGTTATCTGTCAATTGAAAGAAAAAAACTGAACGGTGATGCTGATACGATTTTCTATTTCATGAATAAACTGCTGAAAAAAGACTACCAGCTCCGCTTTGAGATGAATAACATAGAAGTACCGGCATCCACAGCCGCCTTCCTGGAAGATACCTACCTGAAAACAAAAACACCGGTGAGTATTTCAGGAACAACCGCTGCTGGCTTTGCAGTAACCAATGACGCCGGCAGTGCAGCTGCAGAGCGGTTCAGGCTGGTATTCAGGCGTTCCGTATGGTACAGCCATATTGCAGCGGATATACTGAACGGTGATGTTGCTGTCAGCTGGTCGGTAAGCGATGAATTGAATATAGACAACTATGAGATAGAGCGCTCAGTAAACGGAAGCAGTTTTACAGGTATTGCAAACCAGCCGTCGAAAGGTAACAGTGAAGTGCCTGTTTCTTACACCGGCCTTGACGTATCACCGGCGCCGGGAGAATATTATTACCGCATCAGGAGTACCAGCAAAAACGGTATCGTAACTTACAGTGATGCAGTAAAAGTAAAAGTGGTGAGGTCAAGCCCACAGATGTATGTATTTCCAAACCCGGTTACCAATGGTATTATCCAGCTGCAGCTGAATAAGGCAACAGAAGGCGTGTACGCAACAACGTTATTTGGTAACAGCGGGCAGGTGATTAATACAGAGCTCATCAGCCATACAGGTGGTACTTCCACTAAAACAATCCAGCTGAAACAGCCATTGACCAGTGGCACCTACCAATTAAAAGTAACTTCACCTGACAGCAAGGTAACGCTGATAAAAGTGCTGGTGGTAACAGAATAACCGTTGAAATAATTTTAAAACAGGTTGCCAAACCGGCAACCTGTTTTTTGACATTCCGTTTACCATTTCTGTAAACCCAGTAATTTTTTTCCCAGCTCATTTAATTCCGCTGTATCGTATTTTGTTCGTTCCCAATTACGTGGGTCGCCGGGAAAAGCATATCCTTCCGGGGCCACCCGGTCTTTCCAGGAAGTGATCCTCCATTGACGTAAGGCTTCATTGTTTTCTTCTGCAGGCATCATTGAAATGTATTGTGCTATGCGAACCTTATCAACGCTCCTGTTTGGACGTATGCCATGTGGCTGCAGGCTGTTGAAAATAAGCAGGTCGCCTGCTTCCATTTTTACTTTTACCAACTCAAAACCTGTTGTACCGGGTTTAAAGTGATCACGGTCTGCGGGCTGCGATAACTTCCAGGTATCATAAGTACGGAACAATTCAGGAAGACACTGAAAGCCTCCCATATTATCATCATCCTGGTCGGCCAATGCCAATACGCCCTGTACATTCACGGGTTTGGTTTCAGGATCATAATCCCAATGAATAAATCCTTTTTGTTCAAACCCGGGCTTTATTGGGAAATTAAGATTGGCCCTGTCAATCGTTACCCATAATTTTTCGGTACCCCAAATATCAGCGAAAGCATCATATACTTTTTGTGCCATCCGGTTGTTCCACAGGTGCTGGTTATTGTATACTTCCACCATACCGGTATTGGTAAGTTCTTTCATTTTCATTTCGGCTCTTGGTGCCGTGTACCATGTACCAGGGCTGGCGGGATCTTTTTCTTCAAACTCCCATAAGAATGTTGCTGTGGCAGGGATATTTAAGTTTTATGGCTGGAAGTTTGTGTTCAAAAAATCTTCTTGTTTGCTATTCAATTTGAAAATTATTTTGTCCAAATATTCTAACGTTAAATTCTTTTTCTCTGCCTGTAATTTCCAAATGTATTGCCTGTCCACATTAAGCAAATCGGCAAGGGCTTGTTGTGTTAATTGTTTTTCTTCTCGTAAAAGTTTTATTCTCTTGCCAATGATTTCCTTTGCCGTATGTTTTAAAGAACTATGCAAATGAAAACTGTTTGAATGGATTTGATGTAATCCCAATAGGACTACAAAAAGAAAAGGCATTGTTCGAGTTAAGGCTTTGAACTGAATAATGATTATTTTTTATCGTAACACTTCGCATTTGAACCCTGTTCGTTTTAATTGTTTGATGATTTCATCAACACCTGTTTTTGGTACTTCTAATCTTAATATTTTATCACAATCACTTAGGTCAAAATTTATTTTGGCGTCAGGGTATTTAGTAGAAAGTAGTCTCAAGATTTTATTTGCTTGCTTGAGTTTGTACATTTGTTTTGAAAACTTCAATCACTTACCATTGCTTTTTTAAGTCGCTATCAATACGCTGCTGTAAAACGTACCTGATGATGTTTGGGTGTTTCAATTTCGTCTGCAATAACAACAGCTGCGTCTTCAACTGACAGCATACTTCTTCCTTTATCATTTACAACTGGGAAATCAGTACCTAGGCGATACTTTCCTGTTCTGCCAGTTGTAATTCCAGAGTGCATTTCTTTTGCCGGGCTAAAAAACACCCAATCTAATTCCTTCTCATTTTTTATTATATCGAGGTAATCTCTTGCTGCTGCAGCACCAATCTTGTAATCTGGCGGAAACCCATCGGCATCCACAATTTGAATCCCATCCCCAACGTATAAACTGCCTGCACCGCCTATTATAATAAAACGGTTTACACCTGAGAGCTTAACTGCTTTCTGTATTGAATTTGAACCGCAAAGAAACTCATCATACATTTTGGGGTCATTTGACCATCCTGGGTTATACGCACTAACCACAACATCACAATCTTTTAAACTCTCTGCTAATTCATTCGTGTTAAATACATCTATACTTTTAAACGTAATTGTATCAGTTTGAATTTGTATTGTTCTTGAAATGCCTAAAATGTTATGATTTCTTTCTGCTAACTCATTAACTAGGCTTGTACCTACAAAACCTGTAGCACCTATTACTGCTATTTTCATTTTATAACGTTATTAAAATTTTATTTATAAAAGATAGACTACCACTTGTGATTTTACCATGAAAACGGCATAGCCAAAAACCATAAACCCCAAAAGCTAGTATTTACCTCAAAGTGATTTTTCTTGTTTGTGTTGTATGAGCAGAAAAAATACCTAAAGCCCCGTTTGTGAAATTATTTGGTGGATTGTTCGGTGTAGTTCCACCGCCAGGGCCGTCATCACCAATTAAAGCTAGTGTTTTATAATACAGATATACTTTTGCATCTATACACTGCATTTTTATTGAAAGAGAATCTCCAGGCTTTGGTTCTAAATCATAATCATCAATTTCCTCCAATCGTTCTGTATTCGTTATTCCATTTGTAACATCATCATTTTGCAAAAACTGCTTTCTTAGTAATTTATTATTAATTATTAATTCAAAACGGTAGTTATTACCTTTTGCCACAGGGTCAGTATATACAGGTATGATATTGTATTCCACATCTCCACCAAACGTAGTTTTTTCTGCCTTAACAGAATCAAACCGAACTTGGTGGGGCATGGTGCTTTGTGCTGCATAAGATTGCCCCTCTGCGTTTACAGTTAATGTATAGGTGCGCCCTGAAACTCCTGTTAATGTGCTTGTTCGGTACAATCCATTTCCTTGTGCAATTAGTGTTTCATTATTACCAGCGTTATCACTGATGGTAACTATGGCATTATCAATTGTAGGGTAGCTTCCTGTATTAGTAAGGCTAATAGACTTTGTGATTTTTATAAAATATGGACCTGGGTCATTATTTATGTTCCCTTCAATAATAATTTTTGAACTGTTACTTTTATATTTCAAGTCAACTGTTTTTTCACAACTTGTAAACAGTATTGTTATTATTGCTATTCTGATAATATTTTTCATTGAGAATAATTTTAAAATTTGAAATTGTATGTTACACTGGGTATCCACCTGAAGAGAGAAGTTTGCACAGCATCTATTTTTTGTGGATTTGTTTTGTTTTCTCTAAAGGTCATGCTGAAAGGATTTTGTCTTCCATAAGCATTGTATAAACCAAAACTCCATGAACTTTGGAATCTCTTTTTTGATAGCTTTTCATAAGTGGCACTAATATCTAATCGGTGTGTTGCAGGCATTCTATCAGCATTACGATTGCTGTATTGGTAAATGGTTTGCCCATTTAACTGGTATTTGCCAGTAGGGAATGTTACAGCATTTCCAGTAGTATAAATAAATGTACCCGATAGTGTCCATCTTTTTGTGAGCTCATAAATACCTACAATCGATAGGTCATGAGTACGGTCTTGCCTGGCATTATACCACTGACCGTTGTTAATACCATTTATTTGCCTTTCGGTTTTTGAAAGTGTATAGCCAACCCAGCCTGTGAGTTTGCCTGTTTTCTTTTTAAGTAACACTTCCACTCCATAAGCCCTTCCTTTCCCATAAAGTAATTCACTCTCAATATCCGGGGTGGTGTTTAAGTCAACACCATCTCTGTAGTCGATTTGGTTTTTCATGGACTTGTAATATGCTTCTGTACTTAATTCATAACTGTTTCCCCAAAAATTATTTGTGTAACCTAAACTCATCTGATCCGCTATCTCTGGCTTAATGTTGTAACTGTTCCCAATCCACTGGTCGGTAGGGCTGCCACCAGTGCTATTGCTCATTAAGTGCAGGTTTTGTGTATTTCGGGCATAGCCAATTTTTAAATTAGTACTATTATTTACTTGATAACTCATCGAAAACCGGGGTTCAAAATTGTAGTATGTTTTGCCCACTTTGCCTTTGGCTAGTTGTATTGATTGAATGAGTTGATTATCCTTGTAGATATTATAAGTATCACCACCCAAAATATTATAAAAAGAGAACCTGGTACCGTAATCAATATTTATTTTGTCTGATGCTTTCCATGAATTGCTTACATACAACGCATTCTCTAAGCCTTTGCGGCCTTTTTTTGCACTCACAACATTGGTGCCTTCTGCTTTAGTAGGCGTAATTGTATGCTGTATGGCATTAAACCCAAACCGTAAAGTGTTATTTGAATTAGGATAGAACGTAAAATCCTGTTTAAGATTTAAGTCCTTAATTTTAGAGTTATAATTTATTGTATTACCAAGGGTTGTAAAGCCAACATTAAAGTCGTAATTGCTGTAAATAAAAGAAGTATTAGAGAATAGCTTTCTGCTTATTATACTATTCCATCTTAATGTGCCTGTAGTGTTACCCCATTTACTGCCAAACAAGGAAGACATTGCCAATTCGTCCTGCCCAAAATAGCCAGAGAAAAAAAGTTTGTTTTTACTGTTGATTTGCAAATTTGCTTTTGCATTGAGATCATAGAAGTATAGTTTAAGACCTTTAAAGTCGTCAGATGCTAGCCTGGCTAATATATCCGCATAGGTACGTCTGCCAGAAATAATGAAGGATGATTTTTCTTTTTGAATAGGTCCTTCAATTGTTAATCTGCTGCTTATTAAACCCAAACCACCACTAACCTGATACTTTTTATTATTTCCATCTTTCATTTTTACATCCAATACCGACGACAATCGGCCACCAAATTGTGCCGGACTATTACCTTTGATAATTGTAGCATCTTTAATTGCGTCACTATTAAAAGTGCTGAAAACTCCAAGCAAATGGGACGCATTGTACACAGGAGCTTCATCTAGAAGGATGAGATTCTGGTCGGTAGCTCCACCTCTTACAGAAAATCCATTGGTTCCCTCACCATTATTTTTTACGCCTGGCAATAGCTGAATAGTTTTTACTAAATCTTTTTCGCCAAATACTACAGGAATTTTTGCTGCTGTTTTCATATCCAGCACCTCCGTACCCATTGACGCTTTCGTAATTATATCACTTCGTTTTTTGGTTGTGATAACAACCTCACTCATAGCACTCTCTTCCGTAAGACTAATACCTACTTCAATATTTGAGTCAAGTTGTATAGTTATTAATTCTTCTTTGCGGCCCACAAACGAAATCCGTAAGGTGTACTTGCCTTTGGGAAGAGTAAGAGAGTAAAAGCCATACTCATTGGTAGTGACACTAACCTTTGACTTTTCAATGACACCCACAGTTGCACCTGTTAGTGTTTCGCCTGATGATTTTTCTTTTACTGTGCCACTTACGGTAAAGTTTTGAGATTTGGATAAAAGGGGTAAAAAACTGATAATCAGGATGCAGAAAATCAGTTGTTTGATAAACTGGTTGCTTGTCATAATAGAATTGAGTTGTTAAAAAATAATTGACAAGTAGAGTTATATCATGCAGTATGACTTTTTAATTAAAGTGTGAATGTAGAAAGCCAAAAATAGTTGTAGAAAAATATGAGAAGAAGTGGCAAAACTTAGCGAAGTATGTAAATGTTTTACCGGATGTGTTATGAAAGTATTAACAAATGAACAATCTTTTAAGCATTATATCTGCTGAAAAACTCATTAGTGTATGTTCTGCCAATTGGAAATTCGTTTACGCCAATATAGATTGTTGTTCCTCTTACCGCTTCAATCTTGCTAAACGGTAAAATGAAGCTCCTATGTACTCTTATGAATTCAGCAGATGGTAATCTCTCCATCAGTTCTTTCATGGGCATTCTTGCCATAACGGGCTTACGGTCTTTAATATGAATTTTGAGATAATCGGCTAACCCTTCTATGTATAAAATATCAGCCAAAGGGATTTTTACCAGGCTAAAATCAGAACGGATAAAAATATTTGCTTCGGTAAGCTGTTCTTTATTATTAATGTAGTTTAAATAGTCTTGTGCTTTAGCAATGGCTTGATTAAAACGTTTTTGATTGATAGGTTTAAGTAAGTAATCAATGGCATTTAACTCGTAACTAGTTGCTGCATATTCGCTGAAAGCGGTTGTAAATATCACTATTGTTTTTTGCTGCAATGACTTTACTAAATTAATTCCTGTCATGGCAGGCATTTGTATGTCGCAGAAAATAAGGTCGGCAGGAAATTTTCGTAAATGCTTTAATGCTTCATTGGGTTGGGTAAAAGCCTTTTGCAGATTGACACTTTCATTTTTATTGCATAGAGATTGAATCACTGATAGTGCTAGAGGTTCGTCGTCTATGGCAATGGCATTTATCACTGTAAATTGATATGCAAAGAAACAGAAAATTCTTTTTCTGTATCATTAATAACCAGCAGGTGTTTTGCGGGATAAATTAAGTTTAGGCGATGCCTTGTGTTTTCAATACCCAGTCCGCTTCTATCTGAAATATCTCTCTGAACATTCACTTTGTTATTAACTACATGTAACTGAAATTGTGTTTTGTTCATCATTGTTTCAATTTTAATGTGGCTTTTTTGTTCGGAGTTTACTCCGTGCTTAAAAGCATTTTCAATAAAGGGAATCAAAAGCATTGGGGCAATGTGTAAAGCTGGGATGTTTTCCAGTTCCCGGCATTCCAGTTTTACACTTCTGTCCAAACGTATTTTTTGCAGTTCAATAAAATTGCTGATGTAATTCATTTCATTTTCCAGTAAGACAAAATCCTGTTGTGTGTCCTTCATGGTGTAACGCATCATTTCAGAAAGTTTTTCAACCATATCTGCGGCTTTGGGCGATGTATCAATGGCTGTGGCATAAATATTATTTAATGTGTTAAACAGAAAATGGGGATTAATTTGTGATTTAAGGGAAGCGATTTGTGCAGCAACTTTTTCTCCTTCTGTTTGCTTCAACCTGTTAAATGCTGCCCATAATATAGACAATATGATTGTTAACAACCATAGTGAAAATGCATTCATTATTATAACAGGTATAACACTTTCAACAACGGGGTTTGTTTTTGGCAATATATTTTGGCTGAGATCTGACCAAAAAAATATTGCACAAGAAAGTAAAAAAACAGTTATTATGGATAATAGCAGAAACAAAAAATAAAGCCAGTATTTTTTTGCAAGGAGATATTTAGGAATGAGGAAAAAGTAATTAAAGTAAAATGCTGCTATAAGTGTGGTACTATTAGCTGAACAAAGTAAAAGATATTTGATATCAGATTTATTGTCTAACGACTCGAAAACTTGGTCTGTAGTAACGTATGGAATAACCAATAAAAACAACCAGACTAAACAATGTGTAATAATAGTAAACGATTTAACCTTCATATAATTACTTTGGAAATAATGTGCAAACCAAAGGTATCTTTCTTTCGCTTCAAAAAAATTGAGAGAAAAGATGGTAGTTTGTAGACGTAGGGGAAAAGCGTTGCAATAATTATTGGGGTATAAAGGAGAAGAAAAAGCGAAACTGCCGTAAGACGGTTTTCTTTTTCTTCTTTTTTGGGTGAGGCCTGTCTGCTTGAATGTTAAGACTTTCTGCCGTGTGTTGGAAATTGAAGCTCTTTTGCAAGGTTGGCCTTTGTGCTGTGGGTTTTGTGTGCCTTGCAAATGTGCTGCAATGAGTGGTGGTCTGTTAGAGACTTTGCCTTGAATGTCTTGTCACTTGTAGGTGAACGGAATTTCGTTTTGGGTTTGTGTACAACTGCAGGTATTTTAAAAGATCAACGCACTTTACTTTTACTGACTTTCTAAACCAGTTCCGCATCAACCAATCTAAAAAATTGTTGCTGCAGGATAAAAACATCACAGAAGCCTGCTTTGATACGGGGTTTTCGAGTGTCTCCTATTATAATAAAGTATTTAAAAAGGTAACGGGTGAGAATCCTTCTGCATTTAAGAAGAAGAATTTTGCTGCCCGATAATGTGAACCGCAGTGAAGCACCGGGCAAAAAAAGCGCCGCAGATTTTGCGGCGCTGAATGATTTGGATATTTATATTAAAGCGGGACAGGGTTATTACTGAAGGATAAGTTTGAAAACCTGTTTGGTTCCTTTATCTCCTGTTACAATTACATGGTATATACCAGCTGGTTTACCAGAAACATCTATTTGTTGCCTGTTGTAGCCTGCTGGTAATAGGGTATTGATACTGGCTGTTGTTTTACCACTACTGTTTACCACGCTGATGTTTATTTTATCTGCATCCGGCAGCAGGAACCCAATATTCACTTTGCCCCTGGCCGGGTTTGGATATACACCTGTCTGCTGCCTGCCGTTTTCAACAAGGGAGGTAACAGGCGCAGGTCTTGCTGCTGTACAGTTGCCGGGAGCCGGGCTGTTGCCCGTAATTTCTATCCAGTCTATATCAGCCGTGGCATTGCTGGCAATACTTTCTAAACGGATATCATTATTGCCTGCATTTAAAGGTACGTTTACAATGGTATTGGAGAATATTGAACTGCCACTTGTTCTTGGGAAGGGCAAGGCGGCATTCACTACCACGCCATTCAGTATAAACTTCATACTGAAAGTGTTGCTGGTACTGCTGTTGGCATACCGCCAGTTGATGGTATAGGTACCTGTGACTGGTACATTTACTTTCCAGTTAACACCTTTTCCTGCTGTATTGGTTAAGTTGATCACTTTAGTGTTGTTGGCACCGCTGTTGCTGCTTACAGACCCCTCTATCAAACAGAGCCCTGTTGCTGCTGTTGCATTATCTTCTATACGTATGGTAGTGGTTCCACCGCCGCCCGCCAGCTGGAAGTTGGCAGTAGCAGTCCTGTTGGCATTCATGGTAACAGTAGTGGTGGGGTTTGTTCCGCTGGCATTACCGCTCCAGTTTACAAATACATATCCTGTTGCAGGGGTTGCCGTAACGGTTGCCACAGCGCCGGCAGCATAAGTGCCGCCACCACTAACGGTACCGCCTGCCACCGGTGAAGCGGTTGTTGTTAAAGTGTAGGTGGCTGGAGGTATTACAGTAAAGCTGGCGGTAACCGATTTATTTCCATTCATGGTAACCGTAGTACTGGCAGAAGAACCGCTGGCATCTCCGCTCCATCCTGCAAAATTGTAGCCGGCTGCAGGGGAGGCAATTAGGGTTGCCACAGACCCTGATGCATAGGTGCCACCACCACTAACAGTGCCGCCTGCAGCAGGTGAAGCTACAGTAGCAAGTGTATAGCTGGTTGGTGAAACTGCCTGGAAATTGGCCGTAACAGATTTGTTGGCATTCATGGTTACTGTTGTACTGGCCGAACTGCCGCTGGCATCACCACTCCATCCTGTAAAAGTGTAGCCGGCTGCGGCGGTTGCTGTCAATGTAACTGCCGTGCCTGAATTATAAGTGCCTGCACCACTAACGGTGCCGCCTGCTGCAGGTGAAACTGTTGTAGTCAGTGCATAGGTTACCGGTGCAGTGCCACCACAGGAAGTAGGGCTTGCTAATGTGGCACCTGCAGCACCCATCACTAATGATTTTACATTCGCCGATGCTGTGATTGTTAAACTATAAGGGGGTGTAAAAGCTGTACCGCTGCCTGCTGTATTGCCCGTAGTGGAAACGAATGTGTTGTTGACAGCAGTTACGGCGGTAAAATCATTTTGGTACAGGTCGATCGGTGTTCTAACACTTTCAAAATAGTTACTTTCTATACGAATGTTGGCTTCCCTGCCTGCACGCACGCAATGGTTATTGCCGGTACTGTTGAAGTAATTATTCACCATGTGAATCTGGCCATATCGTACTCTTGGCATCCTTTCTTTGCAACCGGCTCCCCACCAGTTATACATCATGGTCACTTTCAATTTTCCCCTGTCGGAAGTTTTACTGTCGGAGTTGCCAATAAGATTGCAAAACTGGTGATTGCTGGATGCGGAAGTGTAATAAAACCTGCACCAGGTAATGGCAATAAAATTGGCACCGTTTGAAATGTCGAGGTTACCATCCTGCCCGTCATAAATATTGCAGTGGTCTATCCAGATATTGGTTGCAGCGGTTCCATCTATAGTGATACAATCCACCCCGTCCACATCCACGGCACCTGGGCCCTGTACGGTCATATTTCTGATGATGACATTGCTGGCTTTGATGGTAAAGCCGCCGAATAATCTGGCACCGGGCAGTCCAATAATTGTTTTATTGGCAGCCACGTTTACTCTTGTGCCAACACCAGTACCTACAGTACCGGATACATAAATAACTTTAGCGCCGCTGGAACTGGCCTGGGTTTGCAGGTCAGCAAGTGTGGTAACAGTAACAGGTGTGGCAGATCCCCCACCGGTGGTGCCGCCATTTTGGGTGGCCCATCCCACAGGGGCACATTGATCCTGGCTAAAACAGGCACTGGTAATAAACAGGCATACGAATACAAGGAAGGTAAGCAACCGTTTAAGCATGTGTTTCAGTTTTAAAGTTGAACTAAAAATACTTCACAGGGTAAACCGGTAAATGTGGTGGCAGGAGGCAAGCAATTTTAAAAAATATCAATCGGGTTGATATTATAAAACAGGATATTGGTCTGTCCCGGGCTTATGGCCTCAGGATCCAGCGGAACGCTTTCTTAAACTTTACTAACATGTGTTTTTTGTTTTTTTTAATTCAGAAAATGATGTGTTATTTCTGCGTCAGTAAAAGCTTGGGGGCTTTTTAAACAGTGCTGAAATTGCGGAGATAAAACTATACTTTAACAGCTATGTTTAATAGCGTTTTCGCCTGTTTATTTGTGCAATCGCTGCCGGCAACGATTGCGTTTTATCACATCATTACCTCTTTTTTTATTGGTTGTTGATTGATGCTGGAGGCATCCTGGAAAGTACTTATATCAAAAAGGGGAAAAGAACGGCTTATTCTACGCTGTTGACAGCGGTCAAAAGCTGTACTGCAGCCGCCAGAAATAACGCTGTTTGCTCGGTAAAAAAAATTACTTTTGCCGCCTAAAAAAAATGTTATGAATAAAGGACCCGTTTCTCAATACATAGAGCACCATTACAGGCATTTTAATGCGGCCGCATTAATGGACGCTGCCAAAGGATATGAAACACATTTGGCCGAAGGTGGAAAAATGATGATCACGCTGGCTGGTGCCATGAGTACTGCTGAGCTGGGGCTTAGCCTGGCTGAAATGATCCGCCAGGATAAAGTGCAGATCATCAGTTGCACCGGTGCCAACCTGGAAGAGGATGTAATGAACCTGGTGGCCCATAGTAAATACAAGCGGGTGCCAAATTACCGCGACCTTACCCCACAGGATGAATGGGACCTGCTGGAGAACCATTACAACAGGGTAACCGACACCTGCATCCCGGAGGAAGAAGCCTTTCGTCGCCTGCAAAAGCATTTGGTGAAACAATGGAAAGAAGCGGAGGCAAAAGGAGAACGTTATTTTCCGCATGAGTTTTTATATAAAACTGTTTTAAGCGGTGAGCTGCAGCAGTATTATGAGATCGATCCGAAAGACAGCTGGATTGTGGCTGCAGCAGAAAAAAATATCCCGATTGTGTGCCCCGGCTGGGAAGACAGCACTACCGGAAATATTTTTGCCAGCTATGTCATTAAAGGTGAGCTGCAGGCAAGCCTGGTAAAAAGTGGTATTGAATATATGGTATGGCTGGCAGACTGGTACCGGAATAATTCAGCCGGTAAAGGGGTTGGTTTTTTCCAGATAGGTGGTGGTATTGCAGGGGATTTTCCCATTTGCGTGGTGCCCATGATGTACCAGGACCTCGAATGGCATGATGTACCTTTCTGGAGTTATTTCTGCCAGATCAGCGACAGTACCACGTCCTTTGGATCTTACTCAGGAGCGGTACCAAACGAAAAAATTACCTGGGGTAAATTAGATATTAATACACCCAAATTTATTGTAGAAAGTGATGCCACCATTGTGGCGCCGCTGATCTTTGCGTGGCTGCTGGGTTGGTAGTTTTTAAAAACTTATTTATCAGAGAGCAGCATTAAGCTGCTCTTTTTTGGTTTCTACATGTAACAAGAAGCAACTATTTTTATCCGCAAATCAATTTATGCAAACACATACCTGTTCTAACTGCGGCCATATTTACACAGATACATTTTGTAACAAGTGCGGTCAAAAAGCTGTACATCGCTATACAGTAAGCCATGTATTGCATGAACTTGTCCATGTATTTACCCACGCCGATAAAGGGATATTTTCGTTTGCCTGGAGTGTTGTAAAAAAGCCGGGCATCGTAGGGCTTGATCTTGTAGAGGGGAGGCGCAAAAGATATTTTAACCTGTTTCAGTACCTTATTATTATTGTAGGTATTGTAACGTTTATGATTGCCAAAACAGATTTTTTTGATAATACTTTGAAAAACCTGAATGCGGTTGGTAATGCCAAACTCAGTATCCGCCAGGCACAGGTACAACAGGATGCCATGCAGCTGTTTCAAAAATACAATAACATTGTACAGATGCTGCTGATTCCCTTATTTGCTTTTTGGGGCTGGTTATTTGTTACCAGGAAAAAATACAACTATGCCGAAACGGTTGTTTTACACATTGCCAGCAGTGCGCAAACAAATACACTGGCTCTTATTACAACCTTGTTTATGTTTTGGGGCCATAGTTTGTCAGCCTTTGTTTATATAACTGCCCTTTCAATGGGTATTATGTTGTATTCGTTTACAGTTTGCTACCACCAGTTTATGAAAATACCAGTATGGAAAGCTTTTTTATACAGCCTGGCGGTTTTTCTATGTTCCTATATTCTGCAAATAATTCTTACTTCTATTTTTGTGGCTGTTTATGTGTTTTTTCTAAGTAAGAAGTGATGGTAAGTTCCTTTGGCCTCAATGGATTTTGCGTATTCGTGGGCATGAATCGCACAAATTGGCACGAAAAGAGTTCGTGTTCATTTGTATTATTCGTGACCAGCCTTGCTGGGTTAATCTGTGCTATCTGTGGCTGAATTACTGGCTTAACAATAATTTACAATACGATAATGTTGCTTTTTACGTTTATACTCATCAAAGGAGTAACTAAAAAGGTAACGATCATGGAAACAGAAACCGCTATCCAGGAATTGCTGCTCAATGTTAATTCAAGTTTTTGCAAGAGGGAATGGAGTGAAGTGAAAGGCGAAAAAAAGCAGCCAGCTCAATCATCAGCTGAAAGGTTAAAAGCACTTTGCTGGAATGGTATGATACCCGAATTATTACCCGAGGTATGTATCAAACAAAACAACCGGCCGTTGATTTTATGGGAAATGATGGGGCTAACCAATATTCTGCACTTAAAAATGGGTGGTTACAGCGAAAGGTTAAACCCGGAATATGCCTTGCATCCTTACCTGATATTGGATAACGCCGTCCTCAATTAAACCGGATCATTTTTCTCCCAGTTTGGCCTTTAGCCGGGCTACATTATTTTGCGCTTCTATCAATTGAATTTTTAAAGCATGTACCTCCGGGGCTTTTGCCTGCAGCAGGGCTTCCGTTTCTTCATAGCTTTTCTGCATTAACAGAATATCGCCGTCCATTTGCTTCATTATTTTTTCGGCAGTCTGCAGTTTTTGATTGAGTTCAAGCTCTTTGGCCATTTTGTGCTGGTGTACAATCGCCAGTTCCTTTTGCAGGGTTTCTTTCATCAGCCTTTCGCTTTCTAAAAATCCCCCGGTGCTTTTTAATTCTTTGCCCCGCTTGTGCAGCTTATTCCACTGAATAATCCAGGCAGCACCAAAGCCACCGATGAAGGCAAGTGATATGTATAAAAAAGTGAGCAGACAGAATTTGTTTAAAACTGCTGCAAAGTATTTCATCTTTTGTAAAACGTATGCAAAAGCCGGGAGTTTTTTAAAATTAGGCTAAGCGCTTTGCTTTAAGAGGTTGCCGGTATGGTTTTTTCTTCTGCGGCTTACCTGTACCATATCCCCATTGCTGAGCCTTAGCATGCCTTGCTCTACCAGGGCAGCCACATGCAGCCTGTTTACAATATGGGTACGGTGGATGCGGAAAAAAGTATCTTCCGGCAGGTTATCCTGGAACCAGTGCAGCACTTTGGCCACTACCAGCGGGCGCTCGTTGTTGAAAAATATTTTGCAGTAATTGCTGCTGGCTTCAATGCGGATGATGTTTTCTTCCATCACCGTCTTGGTACCCTTACTGGTCGGAATAAGAAATTGCTTCATAAATGACTGTTATTTATTAATCGGCCAAAGGATATAAAAGGTTGGATGTGGTTAAAAATATTTCAGCGGGAATCGGTTCACATGGCCTATGATTCAAATTTCACCATAAAGTTTAAAACAAAGCCGTTTTAAAACAATACTACATTTGGAGTATATCAGTAAAACTGAGCTGGTTACCTGATCAGTACCACGTTTCCTTTCATATCGATGGTGCTGCCATTGCTGCCCTTACCCCTCAGCATCCATATATAATTACCGGGTTGCTGCGGTTTACCTTTAAATGTGCCATCCCATCCGCCGGTAATTTGTGAAGTTTCAAAAATAAGCTGGCCATACCGGTTAAATATCCTGAAGTAACTGGTGGATACGATGCCAATGGGAACAGGGCGGAACAGGTCGTTGTTTCTGTCTCCATTGGGCGAAAAAGCATTGGGTACATAATAAGTGACTCCTTTAAAGGTTTTTATTTTCAGCGTGTCATAACCTGTGCAGCCCGCAATATCTTTTACCATTACTGTAAACAATATACTGTCTGCGTAAATAGTAGCCAACGGGTTTGCAATAAATGAATTGTTCAGCAAGGCAGCCGGTTGCCAGGCATAGTTTACTCCCCCGGTTGCCATTAGTTGGTGCGGCTGGCCTGTAACGGCGTTGGTATCATTTCCTGCAAATGCTTTTACCGGAGGTTGTACCTGTACTGTAATATTGTCTGTTACCCACAAATTACAACTGTCGGTCACCGTTATGCTGTATTCAAGCGTGGTATTGGGTTTTACAATAGTGCTGGCTGAAGCCGGGCTGCTGATCCCTCCTGCGGCAGTTGCCTGCCATAAATACGAAACTGGCATTAACGCTGTTGCCACTGCTGTTATTAAAGTACTATCGGTATTGCATATGGTTACATCATTACCTGCATTTACCTGTGGCAAAGGATACGTATTAACAGTAACGGGTTTTATTGTAAAACAATTGTTTGCATCTGTGCCTTTGATATACCAGGTGCCGCCGGTAGCAGCAGCGGCATTAACGTAAGCAATGCTGGCTGTTGTATCCTGCCAGTAAGTAAACAGCAAACCGGTTGCAGAACCATTTGTTACGGCAGCGGCAGAAAGGTCTGTTGTACTGTTAGCACAAATAACAGCCGGGTCATTGGTTACAACAACCGGCGCTGCATTAACAGCTACCATTACACTTGCCGTATCTGAACAACCGCTGTCAGTAGTCGTTATCAACTGATAAATACCTGCACTATTGATATTGCTCACATCTGCCACCGGGTTGTTGCCGGTACTCCAGCTAATATTGTTGCTGCCGGTGTTAAACATATTGGTCAGGTTGACGGAATTGCCGGTGCAAATACTTACCGTGGTATCGCTGCCAAGGTTTGGCCTGGTTCCAAAGCTAATATTGTAAATAAGTACCAGGCTGTCGCAGCCGGTAACAGCAAATAATGTATCCGTGTATGAGCCGTTGGTGGTTACCGTTACTCCCCAGGGTAATACAATGGAGCTGCCGTTGCAGGCGGCGCTGTCTTTGTTCACTTTTTGAGCGGCGGGATAACCGTCAATTACCATCGTATCCCTGATAATGCAGCCGCCAACATCGATGCTTACATGGTATTCACCTGCTGTTGACACCAATAAGCTGTCTGCAGTGGATCCGTTTTGCCAGGTATAACTTACGGCGTTTGCTGTAAAAGCATTCAATACATAATTGCCTGTTGAAAAACAGATAGTGGTATCATTGCCCAACAGATTATTGATATTTCCCACAATATTTACTTCAAAAGAATCCCGGTAGGTGCAATTGCGTAAAGTAATATCTGCCCAGTAAATTCCCGGTGTACTTACAGTAATGGAAGCACCCGTTTCACCATTGTTCCATACATACGACTCTCCCGACCCCCTTGATGCATTTAATGTGGCATTGCCAGTGCACACAAATATTTTTTGCAAAGGTTTTGCGGCTATCGGGCTGACAAAAACAAGGATGGTATCGCTGCTGATGCATCCATTGTAGGTGATGGTGCAGTAATAAGTTTGTTCTCCGGTTGTTGTTACAAGTAAACTGTCTGCATTGCTGTTGTCCTGCCATTGGTACACTGCACCGGCATACACAGGGGCTTTCAAAATAACCGGAATGCTGCTGTTGCATTGGGTAATATCCGTTCCAAGATTTACAGCAGGCCTTGCGGGCACGGTAAATGGTTTTACCAGGGTATCCGCTTTGCCACAGCCGGTATTTTTTACAATCAATGTAATGTTATAGGTGCTGTCATACGGAAGGGAAGGGTACAAAAAGGAGGGAGCAAGAGCCGGTGAAGTCTGGCCGTTGTATCCAAAATCCCATGCATACGCAATATCGCTTCCATATGTAGAGTAATTGAAGAACTGTACACTATCACTGCTGGCGCAATCAAAAGCGGCATCAAAATTTGAAAGGGCCAAACAACTGATCAAAGGAGAGCAACTGTCAGTATGTGCTACTGCAGTGGCCCTTAATTCAATTGTGCCAATTACCGGGTCGCCGTTTTTTGTAAGTGGTGTTATTACCTGTATAAAATAACTCTGCCCTGGTACCAGGCACTGGTAGGTATTTTGTGTAAGCCCGTCCAGCACACAGCTTTGCTCCTGCATGGCACCACAATCGCCTGTCATCATCCTGTACTTAATATCACTGCCCACCGCATTGGTGTTTTCAACCAGGGATGCTGTTACATCTAAGGTATCCGTTCCTGTTACATCCAGCCGGAACCAGCTTGTTTTAAATTGTGCGGTAGTGGCGCCCGGCGGGCAGGTAAGCGTGGGACCAAATTCTCCATAATCTGAGCCGATGGTATGGCAATTGACCTTTACCAAATTGCTTGCATTGCCTGCGGCATTAATGGTAACCCCCACCGCATTATTGCAAAAGTCACCTTCGTTGGTTGCCAGTTCAATTTCCGGCACCACATCTTCAAACCTGCGGCTGCAGCCGGGTAATAGAAGGTAGTAGGTGCCGGGAGAGACACAGGCTTCGGACCAGGTACCGGAAGGCAGGGTCACTTTTTCCGGTTCCACCAATGATAAACCGTTCATGGTAGAATCTCCTGCAATGGTCTGCAGGAACAGTTTTACATTATTGCTGTCTGAGAATACCGCATTGTTGTTGATATTGATCCGGTACCGGATATTGCCGGTAAGGGTGGGCGTTATTTTATACCAAATGGTTTTATTACAAACATTGAGGTTGCTGTACAAGGGATCGGGCAGGTCCCTGGTAGCGCAGGAATAGTTATCTTTTTCACCGAGGTACGTTCCCGGACCGCCGGTAATAATATGGCCTGCCTGGTAATATTGATCAAATTTGGTAGCCAGTTCCAGGGAGTCGATCAGAACAGAAACATCCATTTGAGAATTGGGCAACTGGCCTGCAACCGGGGCTACATCTTCGGCATTTACATTATCAACCAGTATATAATAACGGGTAGGGGCATCTTCACAGGCTGGCCTGTAAAACGAAACGGTGTCGGGTGCTGCGTAACAGGGGGGCGGGTTCCGCACAACCTCATAGTTTTTTACAATGAACTGCAGTCCCTGGTTGATGGTTGAGTCAACCAGGCCATTTGCCTGTACATCGGTAAAAGGCAGGTTGCCATCCACATTACTCCTGAACACAGCGAACTGTGGCTGCAACCTCGTTATGCCCGTTTTATTTTCCACTTTTACATTGATCCTTCCGGGGTGTGCCACTACAAATGTGTACCAGAGATTTCTACGGGCGATAAAACCTCCGGTTGCCGGATAGGCAGTATTATACAATGGCTGATTGGCTGCGGTACTGTAAATATTCCCATTAAAAATTGTATTACAGGCAGAATTGGCCGGGTCATTTAAAGCAGCGCCCGTGGTACAGAAAATTATATCGCTGCTGGGCAAACGGCCGGGGTCAATGGGGTTGACATCACCCACTTTGCCAGGATGGTAAATAGAATCGGGTGGCACCACGCCAAAGTCATAGGCATTTTGTGCAAAATCAAAACGGGAGTAGCCCACGCTGTCAATATAAATACCGGGTGTAAAGTCACTGCACCTGGCCCCGTCTCCGGCAAATAATACCAATGTATAAGTGCCTGGCTGCAAATTGCAAAACTGTATATAGCCTGGTATGGGATTACATTCATGGATGGCGAGGGCGGTATCAAACTGTAAAGAATCAGTTCTTACATCTTTGTTATACACTTTACCCCACAGGCCCTTTGTGTCAATTTGTAAAAAAGATACCTGTTTGGTTGAAAAAACATAATAGGCCACTTTGTTCATGCCTAAAATGCAGGAGCTGATGGGGTGTGAAGCAAAGGGTGTATCTGCTATACAATTGAAATACTCTGTGGGCAAAGTGTCCTGCAAAAAAGTCTCAGGATAGGCATCGCTGTTATTTACTGTTGGTGTCCACATAAACAAATGCGGCTCACCATTTGGCTGCACAGATGCTTTATATGGACGGTTGAATTGCGGTCCTTTGCATTCGGGTATTATGGTTAACGTAAACTGATCGGGGTAAGTGATAAAGCTGTTATACCTTGCCTGTTCATACAACAAACGCATGGTGCTGTCGTAATTGGGGCCTGTAGCCCAGCTGATCACGGTGTACCATCCGGCTTCAAAGATTTTGCAATCATCGGAGCTGTTGATTTCGTTAAAGCAGGTCCATTTTCCGCCAATGGCGGCAAGCCCGGGTAAGCCATCGGTAGCCTTGCCGGAGAAAAGAGTCATAATGCCAAAAGGCCGGGCACAATCACCTTTATTTTCATTAGAAATTTTTATAAAAGAAGGTTCTTTTAAATAAAATTGACGGTAGATGGCTTTTGTTGCTGGTCTTCCCTGCATGCCGCAAGGAATATAATCATTTACCGGCACCGCATTGTCATCACAGCTCCAGGTATCAACATCAGACATTACTGTGTCTGTGCCGTTGGCCTGCACTGTATCTATTACACTCCCCATATCCTGTGCAGTAAATGGACTGTTGTGTATGGTTCTTGTTCGTCTAAACGTAAACGTTGGTTGGTCAGCAGTGCCAATATGCGCCCCGTTTCCCATTGTGGTAAAAGTATAAGTGCCGGGAATAACACAGGTGCTTTTATTATTGCAGGTTAATGTGCCGTTCATACACTCGGTATTGGCAATCAGACCGGAAATGGTGTCGGGATAACCAAAAATATTCTGTGCCGAAGCCAATGCGGCTGCGTCGCCGCTATAGAGTTTATACAAAACCGGGTTGGGCAAGGTTCCCGGGTCAATAAGGGTTTCAAAACTAACTGTTCCACTGTCGGCGATGGTAAATTGCCGGTACATGATCCTGTCTGCTAAAGGGAAGCAACTGGTGTCTGCCGGCCTGGTAGTGGTACCACAACCAAAAGTATCCGGGGCTGCAAGAAAATCCACATCATTATCTAAAGGCTGCTGCACTCCGTTTACAATATGAATACTGTCAACCGCACCAATGCTGTTAAGAGAAAATTGATTCACCGCTTTGCGGCTGTAGCCGGTAATGGTCACCACATACCTGCTTCCTAAATTGGTGAACAGGCAAATGTTTCCATTGATCAGCGGCGTTTTATAAGTAATGGTATCTTTTGTAATAGCTGAATCCACTCCTAATACCTGCACTATATAATCTCCAGGTTCAAGACAGGGGAAGGTGGCGCTGCTGCCTGTAACCACGCCCAACAGGTTGGCCATATCAACGTCCGCACAATTGGATGTTACACTTTGTTTAAAGAGGCGGATAACTGACTTTACCCCGCAGGCAGGAAGATCGGTTCTTAAATTAACATCTGCTGCAGTTGCGAGGGTAAACGTACCAAAACTGCTGAGGTTAAAATTGCGACCGCCGATATTGATGCCCCCCGCAGGTACTACAGGACTGCAATTAGAAACAGCATGTTTACTATTGCAGCCAAAGTAGCCGATCATATAGGAGGCAGTACCATCCGGGGAGGTAGTCAAATTACCCAGCGCATGGGATGGAGCAATGCCGGTAACAGGCAATGGGGCCACCGTTGCAGCGGTACCACCAGTAAGTATGCCTAGCCTTAGCCTTTCGGTAAATCCTTCGGGCATAAATAATTGTATGCTGTAAGTGGTACCGGGCTGAAGACGGTTGCATAAATATTCTTTAATACCTCCGTGATAACCATCCGTCAGCAGACTGTCGCAGCCCTCTACCAATGTCAGCGTGTTTACAGGTGTTGTTACAGCATTACCCCTGTACAGGGAATAGCCAAATTTCTTGAATATGCCGGCACCTCCATTGGTGAAATAGCTGTTGGTGCCGGATAGTGTTACAATGATATAGTCTGAATAAGCAGGTGTGGTAAAAGTGAACCAGGCTGTTTTACGGTAGTCGTTGCTGTTAGGGAAGATGGAACACAATTCAGCACTTTCATCTGTAGCATGACAACCTGCATCAAAGTCAACCCTCCTGGCAAAATTGGATGCGGTACCAAAAGCGTATGCCAAAGCAGGCCGGTCGTAGGCAGCACCCGGCGGATCTGCTATTTCCACAGTGATGGTGATGGGACCATCAGCGCCCGCTTTACCTGCTACCTGTACCAGGTAATCCCCTGCGGGTACACATGGATGGTAGGTATTGCCAAATGAAACAATGGAAGTGAGCTGGCTGCTGATATCCGCATTGGAAGGAAGACAGCCGGATGCCTTATACACCGTAAACCCTGCATCACCGGCAATAATGGCGGTGCCCGGCTGGCTGAGTGTGATCCTTACTGCACGCGTGGTGGCAATGGAAAATTTAAACCAGGCAGATTTTTTATCCACCGTAGCAATTGAAAGTGCCGGGGCAAAAGATTCACCGGGCTGAATGGTTGCATTGGTCATGTTGATTTGGGTAGAAGAAAAGATCCCCAGATCGTAGCCGTTGTTGGGCACCGCAATCGTCTCGGCATTATTACAATCATCATTGGCAGGCGCCTGTGCCACCAGCACAAAAGCCTGCAATAGCAGCAGCAGGGATACGAACAGATGTTTATATACGCTGTTGAATGACATTAATGATTGCCGCTAGTTTTGAGTTGCCCGGATACCGGGAACGAAGAAATAACTATGAATGTAAGCAAAATTTCGCACCGGGTAAAGTTTGGGTGAAAAGAAAATTATGGGCAGTATATGGCAAACGAAAGCGCAGGGCCTTTTTAACCCTGCGCTTTTTTGTAAACTGTTGTTATTGATTCACTGTTATGGGTGCCTGCAATACCATGCCACTGCCTGTTCTCACTTCGGCATTACCTTTTACTGTAAGCGCTTTTTTGTTCACAAACTGCCGGTTACCATTCCTGGTGCCGGCATTGATCACCAGCCGGCCTATTTTATTGGGGAATGACAGGCCTCCAAAGCCATCGGTATTTTTGCTGGCTGTGGCTGAGCTGCTGATACCCAGTACCAGGATACTGTTATTGCCAAAATCATATGGGCAGTTCAATGCCTGGCTGGCTGCACCGTATGGGGGATTATTTATTTGCAGTGTGCCACCTGAAAAATTAAAGGCCGTCATGCCGGCTGCCGCTTCAAATAAGGCTGCACCGTCTGCCACACTGATGTCACGCTGGCCTTTATTTCCATCGATCGTAACGGTGCCTCCGCTCATGTTAAAGATTGACAGGCTGTTATGTTTTAACCGTCCGTTGATGATCATATTTCCATTGCTGATAGTAAGCGTACCATAATTATCTGCCCTGCTAAAGGCATCGTCACCCTGGCCCAGTTTAAGGGTGTGGCTGGAATTATTCAGCGTGAGTGTGCCCGTATTATTTATTCTTAAAGACCGGATGGTAAGGGATGTGTCAAGCGTGATGGTATGACCTGCACTGATGATAACGGAGTCGCATATCCCAGGTACCAGCCCCTTGCTCCAGTTAGCAGGATTTTTAAAACTGCCACCGGCAATCGTGCTGTTGATACAGTTGGCATTGTACGGCATAATCACTTTGATCAATACAGAATCGGCAAAGCCGCCATAGGTAAACGTGGCCACAGCGCCGCCTTCTTTAAGCCCGTTGAAGGTTTTACGTGCAGCATCATAACTTACTGTATTTAAAGAATCAATCGTGATAGCGATACCGGCATTGTCATTTGCCAGCGGTACCCATTGGTTGTTGTATTGCGCTTCATAAATGGGAACATAGGGCGTGCCTGCGGTCATGTTTACGAGTTCTTCTTTTATCCTGAAACCCTGCAGGGGTGCCACACTGGATGCGTTCAGCACAACAGAATCCACATGAAAGTTAACGCCGGTGCCGCCGGCATTGTCGTACACGGCAAAGGCGAATATTTTACTGCTGCCGAGATAACTGCGGTCAACCTTAAACGTTACCGTTTGCTGTGTAAATATTTTTCTCATTTTAAAAGAGTCCTCTCCCTGGAAATTGATGGATACATAGGCCAGCCTGAGCGTATCTTTCAACCGGAAACGTACCGTTATCGTGCTGTCAGCATTTACGCCCGCATTCATCACCGGTGCATCAATCCTGATTTTGGCAGTATCGTATGAAATACTGATTGCAGCGGGAGCAACAGGCCTTCCTTCAGTGTTTCCCCGTGCTGGCCTCAGTAATAGTTGTGGCTCCGGGTCATCATCTACAGGTATTTCATCTCCAAAAAGGCTGTTGGTCATCTCTGCATTTAACAACTGGAACACTTTATCACCCACATCGTTTCTCCATAAGATAGCGCTGTGATTGGCGTTTAGTCCCTGTGTGCCTGAACCCATATCGGTAGGTTTAAAAACAGAAATGTATGGCTGTGGTATCGTTATCTGGGCGGTCTGGCTCATTAATGGAACTATCAGGTCGCTGTCTGCTAAATAATTGTCATAGCCTCTTTTTTCAGCCATCCAGTTTAGAAAATCGGCGATCATCGTTTCGTAGGGCTTGGCCATGATCTCCCGCAGGTAGGCCCTGGTTTCTTCTGCCGTTGATTGATCTATTTCTTCACTGTTGTATGTAGAAGCGTATATTACCTGTATCAGCGTTTTATATACCTTGGCCAGAGCATAGTTGATGGTACCAATACTCATTGGTTCTATATAATTGCTGTTCCAGTCAAGATCGCCGGTGATCATGTGAAACTTATTAACTGATCTCAACATATTTACACCGCCACGCTGAGCCGTTACCTGCAGGTTGTTTACGGCATCGGTGGCTTCAAAACCCGACCAGTAGTTGCCGCCGGAACTGCCTACGGGTTTAAAGAAACCTCCTATAAAAACCGGGGCGTGATAATAAGCCAGGTTGAGTGTATGGTTGAGGAGGGTAGGCGTTAATGGTATGAACTGGTCCAGCACATCTGCAATCGGGGCACCATTGTGCGGCGTATTGATAGTGATGATCTTATGCGTATATCCCTTCTTGTAAGTTTTAAAAAGATAATCATCGCCGGCACCGGCATAAAATTTTTGAGGAAAGAATCCCATGGCGGAACGTACCATAATGCCTCCCATGCTATGACAAACATAATCCACCTGGTTGGCCGAATACCGCATCTCATTGCGCATGTATTCAATATTTCCCTGCAGGGTATTCAACCGGTCGCCGAACTGGTAGGCAGTAACATCAGCGCCTAACAGCTGGGCTCCATTCTTGTGAAAATAACCAATGGGATCCATTGAGATTGCTCTTTTATACACAAACAAAGGGCTGTTGATAAATTTCACGTACTGTCCATTGTTTTGATGGCTCAGCAGGTCCCATGCTGCAGGTGAACTGGCCAGCCCGTGTACCAATAATGTAGGAGGACGTACAACGCCGATCTTGTATTCCTGCGTGTCTTTTTTATTATCAGTATAAGTTGCTATAATGGTCATCCTGTCGTACCGCCTGCTCAGGTTTGCAAATTCATTGGTGGCCAGGCCGCTGAAATCTTCAGGTGCCACATACCAAAACCAAAATTCACCCGGCAGTCCCGGTCTCACATCTGCATCACTGATGGTAACCATACTGCTGGTGCCGGTGGAAGCCTCTTCGCTATAACGGTCAATCACCAGCGCTTTTTTAAGTTTACCCCTCAGGTTGCTTTCAATACTATTGTAGTCTTTTAATGCAATGGTAACTTCTTTGATGTCGGGCAGTGTATCACTTCTTTTTCTCACTTTCAGGTAGATCCTGGTTACACCATCTGCTGCCACACCAATGGGCTGGTTAAAACGGGCAGGAAAACTGTAATCCCATTCCATATCCACCCGTATGCGGTAATTAAATTTCATAAAACTTACCCCGGCGTCGGAAGTGAGGATCATCCTGCCACCAGCCTTGTCATAGGCAACACCCGTAATGTTGTTTGAGGGAAGTCCGTCAGCCGTGGTAAGCCTTTTATAAAAAGTTGTGTCTGTTACATCTCCGCCGTTGTCAAAAATTACCAGGCCTGAGGAGGTACCGATGTAGATATAGCCAAATTCATCGCTGGTGATGGCATTGAAATTTACCAGGGCACCAGGTGCAATAACAGAAGGCATATTCACTGATTTCCAGGAGCCGCCTATCTTTACCACCACGCCACCGCTTCTCAGGCCAACCCATCTTCTTCCTTCCCGGTCGCAGTACATGGCGGTGGTACGAAAGCCGGGTTGCAAAACGCCTACGGTGCTGCTGTCGCCGGTATATACCCTTGGCTGGTTATTGTAAAAAAGCCGGGTGGCATCAAATGCACCATTCTGGTCCCAGCCGCCCAGCAGTTGTCCTGTGGTGGGATCATACCTTAATATTTGGGTGGTGCTGCCGGTGGCGATGGTGTAATTTGTTTCTGCACCCACCCACACTTCATCCTTATCGCCGCAGGCAGTATAACAGGAGGGAGTACCCGAACTAACCAGGTTGGTATTGGGAAAAACCTGTAACCCTAAAAAATTCTTCTGGAAATTACCGGAACTGATATACTGCCATTTTGATACCCCTCCGGCTGCTGTATTGCCCGATGTGGTATAAGTGGCCTGCGGTGCCCAGATCCTTCTTGTATCCGCTGCAGCAGTATTCACTGTGTCGAGATAAATTCCCCTCACATTTCTCGAAGAAAGCGTACTTCCGGTAGTACTAAAGAATTGCATGCCGGCATCTGTAGTATCCGGGAAATAATTAATGCCACCAGCCGTGTTGGAGCCGCCTCCCACCAGGCCGGAGGTACCCGATTGTGCTATCCAGATACCGCCATTTTTATCTTTCTGAATGTGGTTGATGAATACATTGGTCAGTTGAGATGACTTTGTCCAGGCCTTTCTCGCTGTATCAAACCAGTACAAACCCTGGTACTGTGTGCCCGCCCAGATGCGGTTGCCCTTGCCCACCCACACACATTTGAAATTATTACCTGAAAATACAGCTGTATTGGAGGTATTAAAGTGCGTGAACTCATAACTGAATTGTGCTTTTGCCAAACAAGTGACAAAGAGTAGCAGCACGGGTAAAATTTTTTTCATACTATTTTATTTCTTCTGTAAAGAGTATTGGCAGGATAAAAGAGCTGGCTTTCCGGGACAGATGTATATAGCTAAAGTAGAGAAAGGCGTCGCCGTAGCCAATACTCAGTTTAGTGTATTGCATACTGCGATGCCTTTATATAAATAACCACACGGGTGTTCAACGCCTATCTTACCAAAAGCACATTGCCCCTCATTTCAATTGTTTTTCCTGCACGGGTTGTTCCTTTTAGTACCCATACATAATTTCCAACCTGCTGCGGAATACCTCTGTACGTTCCGTCCCAGCCTTTTAAATGCTGGCTTGTTTCAAATACCAGTTCGCCATAGCGGTTGAATATCCTGAAGAATTGTGTTGCGACAATGCCAACAGGAACCGGCCGGAATAGATCATTCTTAGCATCGCCATTGGGTGAAAAGGCATTGGGTACATAGTAGGTGAGACCATCCAGTGTTTTCACTTTTACAGAAGCAAATCCTGTGCAGCCTTCTGCATCGGTAACTCTAACGGTAAACAATACACTGTCTGTGTTAATGGTAGCCAGCGGATTCGAAACAGAGGGGTTATTGAGCAGAATGGCAGGTTCCCACGCATAGTTAACACCTCCAGTAGCCTGTAACTGGTGTGGATTACCTGTTGAAGCAATGGTGTCCCTGCCCGCAGATGCATTTACCGGTGGTTGCATGGTAACTACAACGGTATCCTTTACATCATAATTACATCCATGCCCGTCTGTAACGCTAAGCACATATTGCTGGGTGCCGGCCGGTGCCACCAGGGTGGAGGCGGCTGAAGGGTTCCTGACACCACCTTCATTAACGGGTTCCCATGCATAGGTAACCGGTACCGTTATGTTGGTGACCGTTGCTGTAAGTATGGCAGAATCCTGGTCGCAAATGGCAAAATCATTTCCTGCATTTACTACAGGTAAAGGATAATAGGTAAGCTGAACAGGAGCTGTGGAAGAACATCCGTTTATATCCGAACCTTTTATGAAGTATATGCCGGCAGTGGCGGCAGCAGGAGTGGTATAACCAACCGTTGCTGACGCATCTTCCCAGTAAGTAAAAGTGAGGTTGGGAGAGGATCCTGCGGTAATATTTGCCGTGGTAAGATCAAATGTTTGCGGCGAACAAATAGGCCCCTGGTTGTTGGTCACCACAGTTGGCGCAGCCACCATTGTTACCGTTACCAATGCAGTATCAGAACAGCCTGCAGCCGTGCTGCTGATTAATTGATAGGAACCACCGGTGGTAATGGCAGAAGGGTTAGCTATTGCAGCGCCCGCATTTGTCCAGCTGTTATTATTACTTCCTGTTGCAAAGAGCGCCGTAAGATCAAGTGTGTTGCCCAGGCAAACATTTACAGACTGATCATTTCCCAAAGTTGGTTTTGGGCTAATGGATACCGTTACAGTTGCACTGTCCGCACAGCCAAATACGGTGGCGGCAAACAACCGGTAAGTACCGGCTGTGGCCACAGCCGATGGATCTGCCACCGGTATCGTATTGATTGTCCAGCTGGATATTAATCCTGCGGTATTGTATAATGCGGTAAGATCAGTTGTTCTTCCTTCGCAGGTGCTGATGGTGGTATCATTTCCTACAGAAGCTGTGGGATTGATGGTGAGTGTAAGGAGGGCTGTATCGCTGCAACCCAGGTTGCTTACAACGATCAACTGGTAACTGCCAGCTGCAGCAACTGCAGAAGCATCATTCACCGGCAAGGTATTCAGCGTCCAGCTTACGGTGAGATTATTAACGGAGTATACAGGTGTTAAATTGAATGTACTGCCGTTGCAAATACTTACTGCGGTGTCATTGCCTAAAGCGGGTTTCGTATTATAATTGAGTGTTGCCAATGCTGTGTCGCTGCAGCCAAAACTGTTAGTTACAATAAGCTGGTAGCTGCCTGCAACTGGTACAATGGCAGGGTTGGCGACCGGGATATTGTTATCTGTCCAGGCGGCAGTTAAGCCGGTGGTATTGTACAAAGCAGTGAGGTTAAAAGTTGTACCGGAACATGCACTAGTAGCAGTATCACTGCCCAGTGCCGGTTTTGGGTTATAGCTAACCGTTACCATAGACGTATCGCTGCATCCGGAAATATTGGTGGCAATCAGCCGGTAATTTCCACTGGCGGTAACAGCAGCCGGATCATTGACCACCGCGTTGCCGTAGGTCCATACTGCAGTTAAACCAGTCAGGCTGTAGAGCGTAGTAAGGTCAACACTTGTTCCGCTGCAGATATTGACCGTGGTATCGTTGCCCAGCACCGGGTTAGCGATTGTGCCCAGGTTTACTGCTGCAGTATCGCTGCAACCGGAACTGTTTTGTACCACAAGCTGATACGTTCCGGCCGTGTTCACCATGGATGGATTGGCGACTGGATTGCCAGTGTTTGTCCAGCTGGCTGTAAGGCCAGCTGTAGTGTACAATGCTGTGAGGTTAACAGAACCAGTTTCACAAACTGAAATAATGGTGTCGTTGCCAAGAGCAGGTGCAGGATACAGTGATAAAGTTGCTATACCTGTATCGGAGCAGCCGTTAATATTAACCACGATCAACTGGTAACTGCCGGCTGCATTTACCGAGGATGGATCCGGCACTATGCCATTATTAAATGTCCATGCTGCGGCCAGTGTGCCTGTTGTAAAAGATGAATTGAGATCGAATGAACTGCCTGGGCAGACGGTCGCTGTTACATTGTTGCCAAGGTTTGGTTTTACATTAACGGCCACATTTATTACTTGAATCAAACTGTCACAGCCCAACAACGACGAAAGAGTATCCCTGTAGCTTCCGGCTGTGTTGACAACTGGCCCCCACGGTAATGTTAAGGAACCTCCTTCACAAATGGCGGTATCCACTGAAATGGTTACTGGTGGAGCTGATGCTGTAATGGTGATGGAATCACGGGTACTGCAGTCAGCAAAATTAACCTGTACCCAATGCAGTCCCGGCGCTGTAACATTAAAAGTACTGCTGTTGGAACCGTCCTGCCATTGATAGGAAACAGCTCCGGCCACCGTCCCGTTTAATACATAGGGATTCTGTGCAAGGCACAAAGTGGTATCGCCTCCGAGGGCAGGTTTTGGGTTACGGCTTACCGTTACCTGCCGCAGCAGGCTGTCGCAGCCGGTACCGTACCGCAGGGTATCCCGGTAAATTCCTGGTGCTGTTATTACCTGGCCCCAGGGTAACGTAAAAGCAGCACCCTGGCAAAAGCTGGTATCAGTATTTTGTACTAGCGGTGCAGGATAGCCGGCAACGGTCACAGTATCGTTTACGATACAGTTGCCAAAATTGATGGTGACGCTGTATTCACCTGGTGCTGTAATATTTAAAGTGTCTGCAGTGCTTCCGTTTTGCCAGGTATAGGACTGTGCCCCGGTGGTGGTAGCCCTTAACACATAGCCGACGCCGGATAAGCAGGCTGTTGTATCGTTTCCTAATGGCTGTGCAGTGCTTACATTATTCACTACAAATGAATCCCGGTAGGTACAGGTGAAATACCTGATATCTGCCCAGTATATACCCGGTGTGCTGGCAAAAATGGAAGCACTGGTTGCCCCGGTATTCCATTGATAAGTTTCGCCCTGTCCCCGGCTGGCACTGACAGCAACAGAATCGGTACAAAGAATGATATTTTGTACAGGCCTTGAGGTGATATTGCTGATCACAACCCTCACCGTATCCCTGCTGCTGCAGCTGCCGTAATCCACTTTTACCCAGTGTTCGTTACTGCCGGTATTGGTCACCAACAGCGAATCATTTGTGCTGCCATTACTCCACGTATACACAGCACCCGGGTGTGAGGTAGCAACTAACGTTACCGGTGAGCCGCCACAACTGGCGATATCGTTTCCAAAGTCAATAAATGGCCTGGCGGGTACGGTAAAGGTCCTGGTTACAGAATCCTTTTCATTGCAACCGGTATTTTCCACCACCAGCTTTATACTGTAAGTGCTGTCGTATGGTAGTGCAGGATAGAAGAAATAAGGAGAAACTTCTGTGGAGGTTTGATTGTTGTAACCAAAATTCCACAGGTAGGATATAGATGTACCATAGGTGGAGAAGTTCACAAATTTTACCGAGTCATCTTTGGTACAATCGAATAATGTGGTAAAGTTGGCACTTGCCAGGCAGTTGGTCAACGGGGCGCAGGTATCTGCATGTATCACCGCCGACAGTCTCAGGTCAATGGTGCCGGTAACCGCCTGGTTAAATTTAGTGACAGGGGTAAATACCTGTACATAATAACTTTGTCCTGGTGCAAGACACTGATACGTATTTTGGGTTAGTGCATCCAGCACACAGCTTTGTTACTGCATGGCGCCGCAATCTCCCGTCATCAGCCGGTATTTGATATCACTGCTGGATGCATTGGTGTTTTCTACTAAAAAAGTGGTGACATCCAGCGTATCTGTTCCACCTATATCCATGCGGAACCAGCTGGTTTTATAGTCAATCGTATTGGCTCCCTGCGGACAGGTAAGCTGCGGCCCAAATTCCCCATAGTCGGTACCGATAGTGTGACAATCAACCAGCACTGTTGCTGTGGCGCTGCCTGGTCCATTGATGGCGGCAGGCAGGGCCCTTACGCAAAAATCACCCATTGCTTCAGTTAATTTTATCTCTGGATAAACATACTCACTCAATTGATTACAGCCGGTAAGAAACAGGTAATAAGTACCGGCAGAAACACAGGTCTCCGCCCAATAGCTGTTGGTAGCGGGGTCGTACACGGTTGTATATCCCCGTAATTTTAAACCGTTGATGGTAGAGTCGCCGGCAATACTTTGCCTGAATAGCTGCACCCGGTAGTTGTCGTAAAAGCTGGTACCATTTATATTCACCCGGTAACGTACCGTGCCGGTGATATTGGTGGTAAACTTGTACCAAAGTGTTTTGGTACAGTAGGGATAAGATTGATCGGGGTCAGTTGCATCCCTGGTGGCACAGGAATAATTATCTGTATCACCCTGGAATGTGCCAACACCCACGGAGCCAATATCGAATGCCTGGTAATAGTGGTCATATTTTGGTAAAATGGCATTTACAGAATCGATCAATACCGACACCTCCACCTGGGTATTGGGCAATGTGCCGCCATATTCAGCTGAATACGAATTTACATTTTCCACCAGCACATAATAACGGGTAGGTATAGCCGAACAGGGATCCCGGTAGAAATTCACTTCAGTTGATGTAGAGTATCATTGGTAGGGCCAGTACCAGATAGGGTTGGTGCCTATATGCACAAGACCCTGCGCTGTGGTGGAATCCACCAGGCCATTACTTACAATATTTGAAAAAGGCAGGCTTGCGTCTACATTGCTGCGATACACAGCAAACCTGGGGTTATAGCCACGCAGGTCGTGCTTGTTCTCTACTTTCACCCTCACATTGCCCGGATGATCAGCTACAAAAGTGTACCAGAGGTTTCTTCTGGCAGTGCCCTCATAAACTGTAAACACGGAATCATACAAGGGTTTATTAGGACCGAAGTTATATACATTGGGATTGATCTTGGTACCGCATACGGGGTCTGTGGGGTTGCTGCTGTCGGCACCGGTGGTACAGTAAAAAAAATCGCTGCTGGGTTTTCTGCCTGCGTCCAGTGGGTTTACATCACCTGTTTTACCATAATGATAAACGGAATCGGGCTGCACCACGCCAAAGTCGTAAGCCCTGGCTGCAAAATCAAAGCGGGAATAACCGATCCTGTCAACATAAATGGAAGGTGTAACCGATTGACATATATTGGCATCACTGGCAAAAACCACCAACGTATAAGTACCGGGCTGAAAATAGCAGTATTGGATAAGTCCTGCAACCCTGTCGCAGGGCTGCATAGGAACCAAGGATGAAAACTGCAATGAATCAGTTCTTACATCACGGTTATACAGGGCAGAATAATAACCGCCTGTATTGATTTGCAGAAAACACTCCTGCGTTGTTCGGAAAACATAATATACCACCCTGTTAGATGCCGTTTCACAGGAGCGGACTGCATGGGATGTAAAAGGAGTATCCAGCACACAGTTGAAACTTTCTGCAGGCAATACATAAGTAGAATCTGTACGGGGATAAGTGGAGGTATGCCCATTGCGGTTTACCAATTGTATGGCATGCGGCTGATTGGCGGCATTTACAGATGCTTTATAAGGGCGGTTGTATTTTGTCCAGGGCAGGTAGGCGTAATCGTTATATTGAACTCGTCGTAGTAGCCTGTTGCACTGTTGTATCTTCCTTCCAGCCAGGTACTTTTCATGGTGCTGTCGTAGGTGGGTCCCTGGTTATAGGATACCACAGTATACCATCCGGCAGGCAACAGGTTGCAGCCGGCCGTGGAACCGGCAGCATTCTGCCAGCAGTTCCAGCCATTGCCTACAGGAGTTAAACCAGCAAATCCATCTGTTGCTTTTCCATTAAACAGGGTTTTATAGCCATACGCCCTGTTGGCACAGTACCAGTAATATGGAACGCCAAAATATACGAGGGCAGGTTCCTTTAAAAAGAATTGCCTGTAGATAGCTTTTGTGGCAGGCCTGCCGCCAATGGTACATGGTTCGTATCCGTTAATGGTTACGGCATTATCAAAACAATCCCATATATCCAGGTCCGTTGTGATGGTACCGCCTGCAGGTCCCAGGGTATCCATAATGCTGCCGAGGTCTTGTGCTTTTAATGGGCTGTTGTGTTTGGTTCCAAGTGCACCAAAAGTAAAGGTTGGCCTGTCTGCCCTGCCTACATCAGCATCTCCACCTAATGAAACAAACGTATAGGTTCCTGGTGTGATGCACACGGATTTATTGGTACAGGATGTACCGCCATCAAAGCACTCTGATTTTGGCACCAGTCCTGTTACCTTATCCGGAAAGGCAAACACATTTTGTGCTGAAGCCAGTGCGTTCACATCGCCACTATAGAGGCGGTAACGCCAGTTGGCATTGGGATTGGAAAGATCAGAAAACATGATGAGGCCGCTATCGGCCACCTCAAACTGCCGGTACATAGCTTTGGCATTCGTTGGATAACAGGCAGTGTCAACAGGCAACAACGTGTTCTGGCAGCCCATGGTGTCTGGTGCACTTTGATAGCTGTTGCCCAAAATGAGCGGCTGCATGATACTTCCCACCCGGTTAATGGTATCATATGCACCAGCAGCATTCATACGGTATTTGTTGGCAGCTTTTCTTGTATAGGCCACCAGTTGCAGACGGAAACTGCTGCCGAGGTTGCTGCTTAAACACTGTTCATAGTTGCCGGTAGGCACGCCATAATTAAACCTTCCATACCACTCGGTAGCATCATGCCCGCTAACCTGTACGGTGTAATCGCCGGGCTCAAGACAATCAATAGTGGGGTTACCGGTAAATGTACGAATGATGTTGGCGGTATCCAGGTCTGCACAATTATTGGTAAGACCTTGTTTAAACAACCGGGTTAGTAATTGGGGTCCGCATTGTGTGGGATAGGCATAAAAATAAACAGCATTGGCTTCGGTGAGCGTAAAGGTGAAGAAACTGCTGAGGTTGTATTTTATTCCATTGTACAGTATGCCTGTATCGGGCAATGCTGGATTGCACACTGAGGTATTATGACGGCTATTGCAACCAAATACATCATCGTAGGAATTATAAGTACCAGCAGGCGAAGACGGTAAATTCCCAATGGCGTTGGGAGCAGGTACCTGTGCCAGTATTGGTTTGGGTGCCTGGGTGGGTTGTACGCCACCGGTCATTATCCCCAGGCGTATTTCATCTGCAAAGTCTTTTTTGATAAAAAGCTGGATGCTGTACACAGTTCCTGTATCAAGATCGCCGCATTTGTACATTTTATAACCGCCATAGTAGCCATCAGTGATCAAAGAATCGCAACCGCTGACGGATACGAGCGACCCAATAGGAGTGACGGTAGCGTCACCTTTATATAAATGATAACCAAACGTACGGAAAATAGAAGCGCCGTTGTTAGAAGGGAAATAGCCCACCGTACCCGACAACTGTATTGCTATATAATCAAAATAAGAAGGCGTTTTAAAAGTAAGCCAGGCGCTTTTGTTATACTCATAGGGGTTGCTGAAAGCACTGCATGTTTCTGATGAGTCCTCGATAGAATGGCATTCGGTATTAAAATCAACTTTACGGGCATAGTATCCTGCTGTGCCAAACGCATAGGCCTGGTTGGGATGATCGTAAGCGGCTCCGGTTTGGTCTGTTATTTCAATTTGCACCACTATCGGACCATTGGCATTAAAGTTTGAAGATACCTGCACCAAATATTCAGCGCTGGGTACACAGGGGTGATAAGTGTTTCCAAAAGTTACAATTGGTGTAAGCTTGGTACTAATGTCTGCATTGGTTGGTAAACAACTGCTGGTTTGGTACACCGCAAAACCGGCATCGCCGGCAGTGATGGTGGTGCCGGGCTGCGTAAGAGTAACCCTCACTGCCCTGATAGTGGACACCCTGAACCTGAACCACACCGATTTTTTATCCAGCCCGGCAACAAATATGGCGGGAGCAAAAGTTTCGCCTGTTTGTACAGTGGCTTCTGTAAGATCAGCCTGGGAAGAGGTAAACGTGCCCAGCCCGAATCCGCCATTGGGAATAGTGATAACAGAAGCGGCGGCACAATCATCATTACCCGGAACGGGAGCTGCATACATACTACAACACAAAAGGCAGAAGATGGAAGCAAGTAAATTGATCCTGTAAGTACAACGTAACATTGATCTCATAAGTTTGTATTGACTAAACGGGCAGTTTGTTCCCAATATTGCCGGATAACAGCTGTAAAGCAGAGGATATGAGGATATAAAGATTGAAATTATACCATTTACAGTAAATACCGAATTTGTAGTAGCACTATTTTAAATAAATAATATCAGTAATCTTGTACACTGAATTTCCTGTTGCAATGAAGCCAGTTATACATATCGCCTGTTGTTTTTTTTCGCTTTTTTATTTTTCTTCTGCAAATGCACAAACAAAAATAATTGACCATCTTAAAAGGGATATTTATGCTGCTAATGAGCCTTCTCAAAAACTCAAAACTATTCTGCAGCTCTGCGACCAGGGTTATTCTCTTCACCCGGATACCTTAATGGCATGGGCATTTACAGCATTGGAGCTGGCAAAAAAGCTACAGAACAAAAAGGCTGAAGTGGCTGCCATGTTCCACCAGTCTTCGGCACTTACCAATAAGGCTTTGCTGGACTCTGCTTTGAACCTGGCCAATGCCTGCGAAGAGATACTGACCACTGAAATAGACGATCCTTTATTGTATGCAAGTGTGTTGAATCAAAAAGGGCGTTGCTATGTGCGAAAGAACCAGTACAACGATGCTATTGAAATGGGCTATGCCACCATCAACCTGGCAGAAAAAAACAAAGATGCTTTATTACAGGTAAAAGGCAAAACGCTTATCGGCTGGGCTTATCTCGAAATGGGACAGCAGCGGCAGGCCATCGACTGGCATTTGAAAGCGTTGAGAACAACCAACGACAGTATCCTGTTGCAGAAATATGCCATCCTGTTTGCCAATATCGCCACTAATTACAACAATCTTGATAAGAAAGATTCGGCATTTTATTATATCAACCAGGCCATTGTTTATTCCAGAAAGCATGAAAACCTTTTTGCCTTGTCTAACTCATTGGCCATTGCATCTGCCATTAATGTGGGCGCAGGCAAACCCGAGCGGTCGGAAGCATTGCTGAAAGAGGTAGTGGAGATCAGGAAACTGATTGGAGATCCTTTTTATACCGCATCAGATCTTGCACAATTGGGCTACTACTATGCTCATTACGGGCAACCGGAAAAAGGTGTTGCGGCCAGCAAAGAAGGAATAGAACTGGCCAAAAAGTACAAGCTGGATACCAAACTTTTTTTCCTGTACGAAGCCCTGGCGCACAATTACAGGGCCATGGGTAAAATAGATGAGTATGGCCAGGTACTTGAAAACATCATACAGCTCAAAGATTCCGTGTATGCCACCAACACTTCCGGCGACCTGGCCAAACTGAATGCCAAATATGAACAACAGAAAAAACAAACATCCGATATACAACGCAGGCTGGAAAGAACCTATTGGCTCAGCGGTATTGGCGCCATTATTTTACTCGGTGGTTTACTTTGGTATGTTAATTACAAGAATATTAAAAGAAAGCAGGAACAAAAAATGACGCTGGCATTGATGGAGGAAAAACGCATCTCCGAAAAAGCTGTATTGGTGGCGCAGGAGCTGGAACGCAAACGTATTGCAGCCGACCTGCATGATAACCTGGGTGCTTATGCCGCCGCCATTTCTTCCAATGTTGATAATATCACTGCCAGGGAACATGGACTGGTAAACGATGCGTATGCAGAACTGAAGAACAACGCACAGTCAATTGTATCCCAGCTTAATGATACCATCTGGGTATTAACAAAAGAAAAGCTGGCACTAACTTCTATCAGCGACCGGCTGAAAGTATTTATTCAAAAATTAAACAGGAGTTACCCGCAAGTGCAGATAGATGTAAAAGAAAAAATAGAAACCGACAGGATGCTGGCTCCCATGCAGGCCCTGCACCTGTTTAAAATTCTGCAGGAGGCTATTATCAATGCGCTGAGGCACAGCAACTGCACACAGGTGGCGATCGTCATTGAAAGTTCTGTCAACTGGATGATCAGCATTGAGGATAACGGCACGGGTATAGCCGAAAATCCGGTCTCAAAAACAGGTGGCAATGGTTTGTATAACATGCAGAACAGGAGCAGGGATGCCGGATGGAGTATCAGCTGGAAACAGCATGAACCCGCCGGTACAAGGGTGGTAATAATGCCTACTACAAATTAGTTATTGAGCAAAACTTTAAATTGAAGGATATTTACTAACCACAGGCAGCCTGTACCAGCAAATTAAAATCAATTTTTAACCGGTAATTATGGCCATCAATATTGCGCTTACTGAAGATAACAGGGTAAACCAGCATACTTTTTTTCAAAAGATAAAAGCGTATCCGGAGCTGGTATTGATGTTTACCGCAGACAACGGACACCAATGCCTGGAAGAATTAAAGCACCTGCCGCATCATTTGATTCCCCAGGTAATTTTTATGGATATAGAAATGCCGGAAATGAATGGCATTGAAACGATCAGGATCGCCAAAGCATTGTATTCTCAAATTCATTTTATTGTACTCACTGTTTTTGATGATGATGAGAAAATTTTTGAAGCTATCAAAGTAGGGGCATCCGGTTATTTGCTCAAACATGAACCTGCTGCCGTGATCAAAGATGCCATCACCAATATTCTGGAATTTGGCGGGGCACCCATGAGTCCTGCTATTGCACGCAAAGCCATGAACCTGCTGAGCCGGGTACCACAGGCAACCATCGAAGACGAACTGACTGCCATGCCCGAAATGATCACCGACAGGGAGCAGGAAATATTGCAGCACATGATCAATGGCTGGGATGCCAAACGCATTGCAGTTGAACTGTCGCTGAGTGTACTTACCGTACGCAAGCACATTGCCAATATCTACACCAAGCTGCATGTAACCTCCAAGGCACAGGTGATTTCGCTGGCGCATAAAAATAACTGGGTGTAAAAAGTGATGAGTGAAGAGTGATCAGTGAATACTCTATTGCAAAAGTAATTGAGCGTCTGTACCGTCGGCTCAAGTAAGCATCAACTCATCGCCCATAACTTATTACTGGTATCCTCCCCCTTCCTTATCTTTGCCACCCTAAATTTTTAGAGTATGAAGTGGCTGAATTTATTTGTAAAGTATCGCCTTTGGCTGGGTATTGTGCTGCTGGCACTGGCAATTTTCACCAATATACAGGCGGGTTTCTGGCCTTCCTTTGTATTGTACCTGCTGGCCCTTATTTGTATCCTTGGCCATTTTATAATAGGCCCCATGCGTTTGATACAGGGATATATGGAAGAAGGCGACCTGGAGGGGGCTAAAAAAGTCCTGGATTCTATCTGGTTCCCTGGTTTGCTGATCAAGCCGGTACGGTCTGCTTTTTATACCATCAAGGGCAATATGGATATGGCCAACCAGAATTATGAAAGTGCCGAAGTAAACCTGAAAAAAAGCCAGGCACTGATGGGCGGCGGTGGTATCCTTGGCGACCAGATGAAACAGGCCGAAGGATCCAATAAATTGCAATTGGGCATGCTGGCCATGCAAAAAAGTGATTTCAAACAGGCAGAGAGTTATATCCGGGCAGCTATCCGTGCCGGGCTGCCCGATAAAGAAAATGAAGCGGCAGCCTACCTGCAATTATCATCCATCATGATCAACAAAAGAGAATTCCGTGCAGGTAAAGACTATTTCCGCAAAGCCAAAGCACTAAAACCAACCACTCCGCAGATAGCCGACCAGATAAAACAAATGGAAAAATATATTACCCGAATGCCGGGATAAAGTTTCCGGCAGCGGTAAATAAAAAAAGGATATTCTTACGAGTATCCTTTTTTTACATCAGGGGGTTGATCATAAGATTCAGTAAATCGAAAAGCGGGATAAATTAAAACTATCGTGTAAAGTAAAAATTTTTGAAAAACTGTGCAACCTATTTTTGTATAGTTACAAACATTTCTTCCACCTTCTTAAAACGAAAACTGAAGATGCCTTTTACCTGCTGTTGCACAAACAGGCTGTTGGCAATATCTCCCAAAAACCAAAATGGTATTTTATAGTGTACAATATCCGTCATTTCCACACCCCCATTCACTTCTTTAAAATGATGCTGGTGATGCCATAAACTATAAGGCCCAAAACGCTGTTCATCCACAAAATATTTCTTGTCTTCCACATGGGTGATCTCCGTCATCCAGTATAAGGGTATGCCCAGCAAGGGGCTCACTTTGTACTCTATTACCTGGCCGGGATACATGGTATCGCCCTGGTATTTTGAGATCACTTTAAAGCCAAGATTACCGGGGGTAATATCTTTCAGGTTATTAGGATTGCTGAAGAAATCCCAGGCGGTGTTGAGGTCGGTAGGTATTACCTGTACGGTTTTGAAGGAGTAGACTTTGCTCATTTGCAAATGGTTTTTCAATAAACAGTTGCAAGAGAGAAAGGTTCAAATATTATTTTTGCTTTTTAAACCAGGCACCTGTTTTCTTAAGAAGGGAGCCAGGCTATGCAGCAATGATTTTTTCAGCTTCCGGCATGGTAAAATAAAATTCTTATAAAGCAGGTTGTGAATTTGCTATAGTAATACTGCTGTGCAAAAACTGTAAGGCTGTTTTCTTTCAATTTTCTTTTTCATTCATTTTATCTTTGAACAATGCAAACCTACCAACAACGCCTTCATCAAAAATTTACCGAGGTATATGAAAGCCTGAATGCACAACAAAGAGAGGCAGTGGATACTATTGAAGGCCCCGTGATGGTGATTGCTGGTCCGGGTACAGGCAAAACGCAGATACTGGCAGCAAGAATTGGAAAGATATTATTGGATACAGATGCATTGCCGGAGAATATTCTCTGACTTACTTATACTGATGCTGGTGCTATTGCCATGCGCAGGAGATTACAACAGTTTATCGGCGCCGATGCCTACAAAGTAAACATCTACACTTTTCATGCTTTTTGCAATGATGTGATACAGGATAATTTATCCTTGTTTGAAAAAACATCTTTAGATGCCATTTCAGAACTGGAAAGCATACAGCTTTTTAAAACACTTATAGATGCGTTTCCCAAAAATCATCCTTTAAAAAGATACCGCGGCGATGTGTATTTTGAAGTAAACAACCTGAAACAGCTTTTTTCAAATATGAAAAAGGAAGGCTGGACAAAGGACCTGATCGATCAAAGAATTGACGAATACATCAGCAGCCTGCCTTTAAGAGACGAGTTTGTATATAAAAGAAAATACAAACAGTTCAATGCTGGTGATCTGAAGCAGGATAAGATCGATGAAGAAAAAGAAAGAATGAACAAGTTACGGGCAGCCGTAGCCGAATTCGACCATTACCAGCAATTGATGCGCCAGCAAAACCGCTATGATTTTGATGATATGATCAACTGGGTGATCAGGGCATTTGAAGAGAACAAAAGTTTATTGTCCGGTTACCAGGAAAAATTTCAGTACATCCTGGTGGATGAATTCCAGGATACCAGTGGCACACAAAATAAAATTGTACAGTTGCTCATAAACTATTGGGATAAGCCCAATGTATTTGTGGTAGGTGATGATGACCAGAGCATCTACCGTTTCCAGGGGGCCAATGTGGAGAATATGCTGGATTTTGCAAGCACCTATAAAAATGATCTGAAAACGGTGGTACTTACCAGCAATTACCGCAGCATTCAGCCGATACTGGATATTTCTAAAACGCTGATCAACAGAAACAATGAACGGCTGGTAAAACAGATTGATGGACTAAGTAAAGAACTGCTGGCCGCCAACACCCGGATCAACCAGCTTACTGACGCGCCTGTGATCACCGAATACAATGCTGTAAAAGATGAAATGGCTGCCATCACCAACAGGATATATGCGTTGTACAAAGAAGGGGTGCAGCCCGGTAAGATCGCTGTGATCTATAAAGAAAATAAGTATGGCGAAGAACTGGCCACCTATTTAAGATTGAAAGGCGTACCCGTGTACAGCAAAAGAAGCATCAATATTTTAGAAGATCCTTTTATAAAAAAAATAGTCCAGCTGTTGCGGTACCTTAATGCAGAGCATGATATTCCTTATGGTGGAGATGAGATATTATTCGAGATACTTCATTATGATTTTTATAAGATTCCACCAATCGAAATTGCCAAACTAACGGTGGAGGTTAACCAAAAAAGATACGGGGGCGAACCAACATCGCTTCGGAAATTAATTTCAGACAGATCGAAAGAAGCGCCCAGGACTTTGTTTGAAAAAGGATTGGATGAACGGTTAAAAAAAGTTAGCAGCATCATCGAGGCATTGATCGCCGATGTATCCAATAGTACATTGCAGCAATTGATGGATCATATCATCCGCAATGCAGGTGTGCTTCCCTATATCATGCAGAGCAAGGAAAAGATTCAACTGATGCAATTGCTCACAGCCCTGTACGATTTTATCAAGGATGAAACCAGCCGGAATCCTTTACTCAGCCTCCAGGGCATTGTTGCAATCATTGACCTGATGGAAAAAGAAGGGCTGCCTTTGCCAATGGTACAGGTGGCCGGTAGTGAAAAAGGCATCAATCTTTTAACAGGTCATGGCAGCAAAGGACTTGAATTTGAGTATGTTTTTTTTGCTGGTGTAAACGCTTCGTCCTGGGAGAAAAAAAGAAAACCGGGTGGCGGATATAAATTGCCGGATACGATGTTCTCTTCTCAACCGGCAGCTGCTGATGAGGAAGAATTAAGGCGGTTATTTTACGTGGCATTAACACGGGCAGAAAAATACCTGTACATCTCTTATTCTAAATTTAAAAACGATGGCAAGGAACTGGAACCTTCCATGTTTATTGCTGAAATACTGGAGCAGCATCACTTGCCTATTGAAAAGGTCACATTAAATGACGTGGAGATGATGGAATTTCAGTCGCTCCATTTTACAGCGCAGGCGCCGGAGATCGAAAAAAGCGAAGAGGATTTTATCACCGCCCTGCTGGATAAATTTGTAATGAATGTAACGGCGCTGAATAATTATCTAAAATGTCCACTCGGGTTTTACTATCAAAGTCTGATCCGGATTCCATCGGGTAAGAACGAAGCAACAGAATTTGGCAGTGCCATACATCATGCATTGGAAAAATTATTCAGAAAGATGCAGGAGAATGGTAAGGAGCAGTTTCCTTCGAAAGATGAAGTGATAACCGACTTTAACTGGTACATGCACCGCCACAGGGAAAATTTTACCAAAGAAGCTTTTGAAAGACGGATCGAGTATGGTGATGAAGTGCTGCGTAATTACTATGATAAGTATATCAGTACCTGGAATAAGATTGTAGCAGTGGAAAGAAATATCCGGGGTGTAGTAGTAAACGGTGTTCCTTTAAAAGGCAAACTGGATAAGCTGGAATTTAACGGAAAGGATATCAATGTGGTTGATTATATAAGCGGTGATATCGACAAAGCGATGCCCAAACTAAAAGGCCCGAACGATAAAGAACCCAATGGTGGCGACTACTGGCGGCAGGCCGTCTTTTACAAACTGCTGATCGATAATTATGAGCAAAAAGACTGGAAGGTGATCAGTACAGAGTTTGATTTTGTAGAACCGGATAAAAAGAAGGAATATAGAAAGGAAAAGATCGTAATAACACCTGCAGATACGGAAACGGTAAAGCAACAATTGACGGATGTGTGGGCAAAAATACAGGCCCGTGATTTTTATACCGGCTGTGGTAAGGAAGATTGTCACTGGTGCAGTTTTGTAAAAGATAACCAGCTGGCAGTGGCGTTGCATGATGCAGCAGAGGGAGATAACCTCTAACACTTCTGACATAAACAAGATAAGGACTAACTTTGCTTTGCTGATCAATGTCACGCTTATATTAATGGTGAGATCAAAAGTTAAATATTCATAAAAAAGCCCGTCCGCTCCCGATATATTGGGACATTGACGGCGAGGCTGAAATAAAGCTGTTAAGTTTGCAGCCAATATAATTTGATGCGTAGTAGATTTTTTCTTTTTATACTGATTGGTTTTGCGGCTGGCTGTATTATCATCACTGGTATTACGGGTTGTGCACAAATTGGCTATCCTAGCGGTGGCGACAAAGATTCTATTCCTCCTGTGCTGGTCAATGCATTTCCGCCGGAAGGAACAACCAATTTTAAAGACAATAAGATCGTATTGGTATTTGATGAATACATAGAAGTGCAGGAAATCCAGAGCAATTTACTGGTGGCGCCATTTCCTAAAACAATGCCCAATGTAAGTCACAAACTAAGAACAGTCACCGTTAAGATAAAAGATACCTTACTGCCTAACACGACGTATGCTTTCAATTTTGGCAATTCATTGCGTGACCTCAATGAGGGCAATCCATTCAGAAATTACACCTATGTTTTTTCTACGGGCAGCACCATCGATTCGCTTACTTTGAGCGGCACGGTGATCATGGCCGAATCGGGAAAGGTAGACAGCACCCTCAATGCGATGCTGTACAAGAATGAGCATGACTCTGCCGTGCAGCTCCGAAAGCCGGATTATATTGCCCGGCTCGACCGGCAGGGGAACTTTACCTTTAAAAACCTGGCAGAAGGCAGCTACCGGCTGTATGCACTCAAAGACGGTGATGGAGGAAGGACCTACAACTCAGCGATAGAAACTTTTGCTTTTCTGCAAAATGAAATTGTAGTAAGCAGGGCAGATCAAAAGGCGGATACTTTATATGCCTATGCAGAGGAAAAAGATAAAAAATCCACCAGCACCAGCACGGCTTCCGGCGGCAGTAAAGGACCGGCGGATAAAAAATTACGGGTGATTTCCAAAGCCGGTCCCGAAAACCTGCAGGGACTAAAAGAGCCATTTGAGCTGAGCTTTAACCGGAAAATAGATACCATTGATTTTCAAAAAATAAGACTCACCGATTCTTCTTTCAAAACGATTGCCGGTGCCCAACTATCGCTCGACAGTACACGAAAAGTACTTACGCTCCGTTCAGCCTGGAAAGAGGGCACTGATTATTTTTTGATCCTTGATAAGGATGCGGTGAAAGATACCACCGGCTCACAACTCTCTAAAGCAGACAGCATCCGTTTCCGGACAAAAGAAAAAAAGGATTATGGAAACCTGTTACTTCGGTTTACAAAACTGGATACTTCCAGGCTCATTGTATTACTGTTTTTAAAAGGAGAAGACATTGTGCGGTCGGTGCCGGTAACCGCAGGCACCTGGAACGATCCGCTGTTTGAACCTGGTGAGTACGACCTGCGTATTTTATATGACGACAACAATAATGGCAAATGGGATCCGGGCAGCTATAGCAGTAAACGCCAGCCGGAAAAAGTGATCACCTTGCCCAAAAAGATGTCTGTACGGGCCGGCTGGGATAATGAGAAGGATATTGAATTGTAAAGCGGCCAGCCGTTACTGTTATTCAGGCATCATCTTTTTCACCATCGGGAATAATATATTATTTTCCAGGTGAACATGCTGGTGCAGGTCTTCTTCAAAAATTCTTAATTCATCCATCACCACTTTAAAAGTAGTGCAGGCCTCAGCAGGTGCTGTATAATTACCGGTTAGTAGTCTTATTTGCTCCATGGCGAACCCGGCCTCATCATGTTCATTCTCTATTACACACACCGGGTTATAGATATAGCTTTGCTCCCATGCCTGTTGTTGTGCATATTTTGAGAAGGATTCCACTTCTTTTATTCTGGGGAACAATATCATTTCCTCTTTTTGCATATGCTGGCTCATTTCTCTTTTTAACTGTGTAAACAACTCCAGAACATTTTTCATATAAGTAAAACGGTCACCATGTTTAGCTGCCACTTTCATCAAATGTTCCTCAATGGCGGGCATTGACTGTCTTACATAAAAATGGTGATACAGCAGAATATGCCCGATAAGCTGCGCTGCATCCATTCCGGCAACCGGCATATTGGTTTTGCCTGTTGTGCAAACTGACGCTTCCAGTTCCTGTATGATATCCTCGACAGTAAGTCCTTTTTCTGTACAGGCCTGCAACAAGGTACGTTTGCCTTTGCAGCAAAAATCAAGATGGTATTTTTCCAGTACGGCAACTGTTTCATGATGGGTGGTCACTATCGATGCCAATGATTGTTCAGCTAAGATTGTCATATAATTGAATTTGAGTAAAGTTGATACCATTGTGATCATCATTCTATGATTGCAGTCAGTTTGTGGTGCGTTGAGAAAGATTTAACAAAAGGATACCCGTAAAAAGAATCACTGCTGCGCCCAGTAGTAATTCATTGATATAGGGAAATGGTATAAACAGTATTGCTGCAATTCCCTGCATCATCAGGAGGATTTCGTTGATGATGATACCCGCAGCAAAAATTTTAATTGCTTTTACAGAAGAAGAAGTTAGCAGGATATTATTTTGCATCATCATAAAACCGATCATGAATAAGCTGATCACTCCCAGCAGTATCAGGTGCAGATAGCCGATCACCACCGGTCTGAATCCAAAGGCCAGTTTGCTTAACGAAGGAATAACTGACCCCAGCTGTAAAAGCAGTTTTATTGTAAGGGCTATTGCCGACAAGAGTATCACCCAGCGGATTTTTTTTGCCATGATGGTTTTAATAGCGGAAAGCTGCTGCTTTATCTGTTGCACCGCAAGCAGCCATCCCGTCACCTGGCAAACAGCAGCCAGCACTACAATGGCATAACTCCATTCCGGAACAGGCAGCCACAATGCCGATAGTACATAAGCCGGAACACAGGAAAGTGAAAACAACCAGAATATTTTTTTTTGAACCGGCACTGATACCTGTGTAAACAGTGTTGCTGTAGCCAGACCCATACAGGCAAAAAAGAACCAGCCATTGTATTGAAAATGAAGGAAAAAGTATACTGCTGCCACATACCAGTTTTGATGAATAGTGTGTGTTGCCATCATAAATGCAAGGGAAAAAGCACCAAGCGATGAGAGTGCATTGAACAGTAAGGCGGCTTTGATCCACCAGTGAGCGATAATGTTTTCGGAAGCTTTATTCAGGTCTTTCCAGTAGGTAACTGCAAATACATATGAAACAACTATCGATAAAGTGGAAAAAATAATGGAGAAGAGGCCATAGCCCTGTATAGTAAAGCTAAGCAACATGCCATATGCGGTAAAAAGGTTGGCAATAATTATCCAACGGTATTTTTGCAGAACGGTGTCATTTTTTTTGCTGGCAAGGTATTGAAGCAATAAGATCATCAGCCCATGGGATACCCATCCTGCAAATGCAAAATGAGAATGCGCATGAAGTAAATGTTTTTGGTCAATAAAGGGGAGGAAGTAAGCGATCTTGTATCTGAGTATCACACCAATTGCAGCCACCACTAATAAATTGAGCAAAGCAATTTTTGTGTACCGCTGCATTAAAGAGTTCATGAATACATTTTCAGCAAAATAAAACAGCAATTTCCCGCCGTCTTGTGACTGAAATCATATCAGGCATAATACACTTTACCTTTTTCAATTACCAGCGAACCTTTATCATGCAGGAGCCTGATGGCCCTGATAACGGTCTCTACTCTCAGGCCCGTCATATTGGCTATTTGCTGACGGGTGAGATTTACTTTGTTGCATTTGATACAGATACTTTTATTATTACGCTTCAAATAATTCAACAGGGTACTGATGCTTTGTTCAGGATTATGATGCACCAGTTCCTTCAGCAGCAGAAATTTAAATCGAAGCCGCTGGCTCATGAGTTTTGTAAACGCAAAATGAATATCGGGCTTTTCAAGCAGCAGTTGCAAAAACAGGGACCGGTGCAACCGCAGCACAACTGAATCTGTTTCAGCAATCGCAGTAGCCGCATAAGGCTCCTCATCAAACAAAGGCAGTTCGCCAAAACATTCTCCCTCTTCAATCATGTTTTGAATGAATTCGTTTCCCTCGTCATCAATATTTACCCAACGCACAGTGCCGCTTATCAGCTGGTGATAAAAGCAACAAACCCCGCCTTCCCGGAATATCAACTCACCGGCCGGTACTTTTTTGTAAGTGGCACCAAGGGCGAGCAGTATGTCAATATCAATAATCATGTCTGGCATTTAAGATAACAAATCTACCTGTATCAATACACGGGCCAGATGATATTGTAAACCTCTCTATATGATTATCATCATGTTTATACTGTGAATTATATAAACAATTTCATTAAAAAGGCAAACTATGATTGTACGCATAAGCCGGCCTTTTAATGAAGAGTACAATTGTACCGTTAAATTAATTATTACACTAAAACATTGATTATGAAAAAGCTGGCTTTAATATTATGTGCAGCAATACTGTTAGCTGCCTGCGGCGGCGGTAAAAGCGATGCTGCCGGTGATGCAGCAGATCCTTATGATGCGGCCAAAAAAACAGAAACTGAAAAAGGTAATCCGTCTTACGACCCCAATCGTGGTGAGGGCAAATTTACTAAAGTAGAAGTGGCTGCCACGCTGGATGCAGCGATGGCTGCCTCGGGAGAAAAAACCTATGGTGTAAAATGCAGCAGTTGCCACAAACTCACAGATGAAAAGCTGGTTGGTCCCGGGTGGAAGGGTGTAACAAGCCGCCATTCTGCCGAATGGATAATGAATTTTTCCACCAATACGGATGCCATGCTGAATAAAGACCCCAAAGCACAGGCCCAGCTGGAAATATGCCTGGTACGGATGCCCAACCAGAATTTAAGCGACGATGAAGCAAGGGGCTTATATGAGTTCATGCGTAAAAATGATGGCGTAAAATAAACAGTATATCAACCTTAATAAAAAACAGAATGAAAAGTATTACAACAAGTATGGCGGTATTAGCAATGGCAGCTGTGCTGCTGCTGCCATCCTGTAAACCAAAGAATGCAGGAAGTGCCGTAAGTGCAGGAGCTGCAGAAAAAGCGTTTGTGGCTCCCGGTAAGTACGATGAATTTTACAATTTTGTTTCCGGTGGTTTCAGCGGACAAATGAGTGTGTATGGATTGCCTAGTGGAAGGCTGCTGAGGGTGATCCCCATATTTTCTGTTGATCCCGAAAAAGGCTGGGGCTACAGCGAAGAAACCAAACCAATGCTCAATACATCGCATGGCTTTGTGCCCTGGGATGACCAGCACCACACGGAGCTGTCTCAAACAAATGGTGAAATTGACGGCCGCTGGATTTTTGCCAATGCCAACAATACACCCCGTGTTGCAAGAGTTGATCTTACTACTTTCCGTACAGCCGAGATCATTGAATTACCGAACAGCGCCGGTAACCATAGTTCTCCCTTTATCACCGAAAATACAGAGTACGTAGTGGCAGGTACCAGGTTTAGTGTGCCTCCGGATGATGCCAATGGCGACGTACCCATCAATACCTACAAACAGAATTTTAAAGGTTATATCAGTTTTATCAGTGTAGGCAAAGCGGATGGCAAAATGGACATCGCTTTCCAGCTTAAATGCCCGGGTGTCAATTTTGACCTGAGCCATGCCGGCAAAGGAAAATCACATGGATGGTTTTTCTTCAGCTGCTATAATACCGAACAGGCCAGTACCCTGCTGGAAGTAAATGCTTCTCAAAGAGACAAGGATTTTATCATGGCGGTTAACTGGAAAAAAGCAGAGGAATATTTAAAGGCAGGTAAGGGAAGAAAACAGGCAGTAAAATATGCCCACAACATGTACAACGAAAAAAGTCACACCGCCACTTCTGAAATAAAGACAGAAGTAACGGTACTGGATGCCTCCGAATTAAAAGACATCTGTTATATGATCCCCTGTCCAAAGTCTCCTCACGGATGTGATGTGGATCCCACCGGTGAATACATTGTGGGTAGTGGTAAACTGGCTGCACTGGTACCTGTATTCAGTTTCACAAAAATGCAAAAAGCTATTGCAGATAAAGCGTACGACGGCGACTATGAGGGTATTCCTGTGATTAAATACGAAGCGGCTTTGCATGGTGAGGTAAAGAAGCCGGGTCTTGGCCCGTTGCATACAGAGTTTGATGGTAAAGGTAATGCCTACACTACTTTCTTTGTATCCAGCGAAGTGGTAAAATGGAGTATCGCAGATTTAAAAGTACTGGACAGGGTGCCTACTTACTATTCTGTAGGCCACTTGTGTATACCAGGTGGCGATACCAGAAAACCCAATGCAAAATATTTAATTGCCTATAATAAAATTACTAAGGACCGATACCTGCCTACAGGGCCGGAACTGGCGCAAAGTGCGCAATTGTATGATATCAGTGGTGATAAAATGCAGTTGATACTGGATTTTCCCACCATAGGAGAACCGCACTATGCACAGGCCGTTGCTGCAAGTGTTATCAGGGATAAGTCGGTTAAATTTTTTAAGATAGACGAGAACACCAGCCCTTATGTATCCAAGGGAGAGGGTACCACCAAGGTGGTAAGGGAAGGCAATAAAGTGCACGTGTATATGACTTGTATCCGTTCTCACTTTTCTCCTGATAACATAGAAGGCATTAAGGCAGGTGAAGAAGTGTACTTCCATGTTACCAACCTGGAACAGGATTGGGATGTACCACATGGCTTTGCTATTAAAGGGGCTGATAATGCAGAGCTGCTGATAATGCCCGGAGAAACGCAAACCTTGAAATGGGTGGCTGATAAACCCGGTATTTATCCTTTTTACTGTACGGATTTCTGCAGCGCATTACACCAGGAAATGTCTGGTTATCTTAGGGTATCCCCCCCAGGTAGTAGTGTGCCTTTGTTATTCAGCACAGGTAAAAATTACCCTAAGACAGACAGTACTGCTGCTAAATAAAATATTTCCGGCCGGTGTAGTGTGTTTCCTTTTTACACCGGCTGGCCTTAATGTTCCCTGCGTCTTCCAGGTGAAACTTTAAAAATGCCTGTATTCTAAATTGAAGAGTGGTTATTGAAACAGGGCCGTTACAAAAAACCATAACGATAAACTTATTTACAAATGAAAAAATATACAATCATGCTCGCTTGTTTGATCCTCGGCGGAGTAACAGCTTGCAACAACAGCATTGAAAACGAAGCCGCATCTGCTTCCGGCACAACCGAAGCTGCACCACCAGCAGGCGGGCAGGAAGCGGTTAAGGACGATGACTCTGCTAAAGACGTGGTAAAAGTGGCGGTGGGTTCTAAAGATCACAGCACTTTAGTATCGGCCTTAAAAGCCGCTAACCTGGTTACCTCTTTGTCTAATGCAGGCCCTTTCACCGTGTTTGCACCTACCAATGCGGCTTTTGATAAATTACCTGCAGGCACTGTGGATGGCCTGTTGAAACCTGCGGCAAAAGAAGATCTTCAGAATGTACTTCAATACCATGTAACCGTGGCAGCTATGAAATCAGAAAGCTTTACAGACGGCCAGGTATTGGGCATGGTAAATGGGGATAATGTAACCCTGAGTGTAAAAGACGGTAAAGTAATCTTGAATGGAAGTGCCACTATAATTGCATCCGTACCTGCATCAAACGGTATCATACATGTGATTGACGGCGTGTTGTTGCCACCGGCTAAGAAATAAGCTACTCATAATATTTACACTATGAAAAATAAATTAAGCACTGTATCAAAACTCTTCCTGCTGGTTGCAGCGGCCGGGCTTGTTGCTGTGCTTTTTACTCCTATTTGGCGTATTGATCTTATGGCACCGCAGTACCCGGAAGGACTGTACCTCACCATTCATGCCAATGGATTAGAAGGTAATGTGGATATCATCAATGGCCTGAATCACTACATTGGCATGAAGACGTTGCACAGCGATGATTTTTTTGAATTCACTATCCTGCCCTATGTTATTGTTTTCTTTGCTCTATTATTTGCAGTTACCATGTTGGCCAACCGGCGCTGGCTGCTGAATACCACCTTCATCTTATTTGTACTGTTTGGCGTTTTGGCCATGTTCGATTTTTGGAAATGGGAATACGATTATGGCCACAACCTTGATCCCAATGCAGCCATCATTGTACCGGGCATGGCATACCAGCCCCCATTGATCGGGTTTAAACAGTTGCTGAATTTTGGTGCTTATTCCTACCCGGATATTGGCGGATGGATATTTATAACAGCTGGTGTACTGCTGCTTTTTTCAATGATTTGGGAATGGCGGAAAAGCAAAGTAAAGAAACGGAATGTGCTTGTTCCCGCAGCAGCCACGTTGTTGCTGTCTGTTGTTTTAAGCGGCTGCCAAACAGGTCCTGAAATTATCAAAGAAGGCAAAGACCAATGTTATTTCTGCAAGATGACTATAACAGATACCAGGTACGCTGCTGAGATAGTTACAGTAAAAGGTAAAGTGTACAAGTTTGATGACATGCTTTGCCTGCTTGCTTTTAATAAGGCTAACGTTATAGCTGGAAATCTGGTAAAAGATACTTATCTCAGCGATTTTACCGGTGTACATACTTTAATGAAAGCCGATGAAAGTTTCTTACTGCAGGGAGGTGACATTCGTGGTCCGATGAACGGAAAAATCATTGCCTTGAGTAATAAAGACAGTCTTTTAAAATTAGCAACGCACTTTAATGCCGAAGAAACAACCTGGCAAAAAGTATCTAAATGAAATGGTTTCTTATCATATTAAATTGCTGCAGCCTGTACTCATTTGCAGGAGTAATAAAAGTGGGGCCAAAGGAAGCGTATAAGAATATTACATCCGCAGTGGCGGCTGCCAGTAATGGGGATACGGTATTGGTGAGCAGCGGCAGTTATTTTGAAAAAAATCTTATCATCAACAGGTCAATTGTTTTAAAGGGTATTGATCATCCTGTGCTGGATGGTGAAAACAAGTATGAAAATATATCCATCAAAGCTAATGATGTGGTGGTGGATGGTTTTTTATTGCAGCATACAGGAGTATCCAGCCTGGTGGATTTTGCAGCAATAAAAATTTATAACAGTCGCCATGTAACCGTTATCAATAATATCATCAGCAATGCCTTCTTTGGCATATACGCACAGTACGGTATTCAGTGTTTAATTAAAAATAACCAGCTTACAGCTTTCGCCAAAGAGGAACAGCAAAGCGGAAATGGCATTCACTGCTGGAAAAGCGACAGCATGCAGATCATCGCCAATACAGTAAGTGGACACCGGGATGGTATTTATTTTGAGTTTGTAACCAACTCAGTTATCTGGCGCAACAGTTCTTTTAATAATCTGCGTTATGGTTTGCATTTTATGTTCAGCAATGATGATGCTTATATCACCAATATTTTTGAAAACAATGGTGCCGGTGTGGCGGTGATGTTTTCAAAAGGGGTTAAAATGTTCAACAACTATTTTAGAGAAAACTGGGGGGACGCATCGTATGGTATTTTACTAAAGGAAATAAACGACAGCCATATCGAGAGTAATCATTTCGAAAAAAACACGGCTGCTATTTTTGCTGAAGGTGCCAACAGGGTAATTGTGAAGAAAAATGTTTTTAAAAATAATGGATGGGCATTTAAAATACAGGCAAGCTGCATCGATATCACACTGGAGCAGAATAATTTTATCGGCAACACATTCGATATCGGCACCAATGGTTCGCTGGTATTAAATTTTTTCAATAACAATTACTGGGATAAATATGAAGGGTATGATCTGAACCGTGATCATATCGGCGATGTTCCCTACCGACCGGTAAGCATGTTTAGTATGATCATTGAAAAAAATCCACCAGCGATGGTATTGTTTCACAGCCTGATTGTATCACTGATGGATAAATCCGAAAAAGTAATACCGAGCCTTACACCGGAAAATCTGAAGGATGAACACCCGTTAATGAAACCGCTTCCACTATGATCATTGCCAATAATATCAATAAGAATTTTGGAAAGCTGAAGGCGCTGGATAATGTGAGCATTACCTGCAATAAAGGTGAATGTATTGCATTGATCGGTCCTAACGGCAGTGGCAAAACCACCTTTATCAAATCCGTATTGGGTATGGTGGTTTGTGACAGCGGCTTTATCACTTTTAATGGAAACAATATCCTGCACAACTGGCAGTACCGTTCTAATATCGGATACATGCCGCAGATAGGCCGCTACCCGGATAATATGAGCATCGGGCAGTTGCTGAATATGATAAAAGATATCCGGAAAGATAATATCACCGGGCTGGATGAAGAGCTGATCGGGAAGTTTGGGCTCAATAAAATATTAGACAAACGCATGAGAACATTAAGTGGCGGTACCCGGCAGAAGGTAAGTGCATCTTTGGCATTTCTATTTGATCCTGCAGTGCTGATATTGGATGAACCAACTGCAGGACTCGATCCTGTGGCGGCAGAAATATTGAAGGAAAAGATCATCGCAGAAAAAGCAAAGGGCAAACTGGTACTCATCACGTCTCATATTTTAAGCGAACTCGATGATCTGATCACCCAGGTTATTTATATGCAGGAGGGCAGACTGGTATTTCAAAAAACTATCAAAGAACTCCGGCTGGATACAGGTCAGGTGAAATTATCAAAGGCCATTGCAACAGTGATGTTACGAAAATAAAAAAGCGTTTAATCAACAACTAAAAAGTTTCCTGATACACCGGTTCAGCAATGGTTATGAAAAAGATACTCAAATATGTGATCATAGATATTCTCCGCAACAGGATCGTGCTTGCTTATACGGTCTTCCTGCTGGCAGCATCACTAAGCATTTTTAACCTGGAAGACAGCAGTGCAAAGGGCATCCTAAGTTTGCTGAATATAGTGCTCATCATTGTGCCGATGGTAAGCATTTTATTTGCCGCCATTTATGTTTACAACAGCGCTGAATTTTTAGAGTTACTGGTGAGCCAGCCATTGAAAAGAAAAACCATCTGGCTCAGCCTGTTTGCCGGGTTATCATTTTCGTTGGTGCTGTCTTTTTTAATTGGCATCGGTATTCCTGTTCTCCTGTATGAATTTTCTGCCATCGGTTTTACACTCATTTTATCTGGTTTATTACTCACGGTTATTTTTGTTGCACTGGCTATGCTGGCTGCTGTGATGATCAGGGATAAGGCCAGGGGTATTGGGGCGGTTATTTTATTATGGTTGTATTTCTCTGTTTTGTTTGATGGTATCGTGTTATTTATTCTGTTTCAGTTTGCAGATTTTCCCGTGGAAAAAGCGATGGTGGGTATTACGGCTCTCAATCCCATCGGTTTAAGCCGTATTTTGGTGTTGCTAAAAATGGATGTATCTGCCATGATGGGCTACACCGGTGCTGTGTTCAAAGATTTTTTCGGAACAGCTACCGGCATTATCACCAGCCTGTTGGTATTGCTGTTATGGATAATATTGCCGGCATGGTCATCAGTAAAAAAATTTAATAATAAAGACCTTTAATATGAAACGACATGAAGCGCTGGCACCATTATCAAGAGAGCATCATGGGGCACTTATTCTGGCACAGCTGTTAAAAAAAGATGCGCCGGTGTACAAAGGTCTGCCTACTGATGTGGAAGGAAAACTGCTCTATGCACTCAGTTTTTACACAAATGATCTGATGCAGCATTTTAGCAAAGAAGAAGCCATGCTTGAAAAAGTAAAACATGCCGGGGAAGCTATTGGCAAACTGACGGGGGAGATCCTTGCAGAGCATGCGGATCTTACCAACAGGTTTCTTTCTTTACAAACCGCAGCGGATAAAGAAACAGCTTTGGATGAACTCGGGCATCTGCTGCAGGCACATATCCGTAAAGAGGAGAGAGTATTGTTTCCATTGATACAGGATCAATGCACGGAAGAATTGCTAAGCCAATTATAAAAGGAATGCTATGAAAAATGACATTGTAAACCGGAAAGATATCGAACTCCTCATCACCAGCTTTTACGAAAAAGTTAAATCGGACGACACCATCGGTTACATATTCAATGATATTGCCAAAGTAAACTGGCAACAACACTTGCCTGTGATGTTTGATTTTTGGGAGAATGTGTTGTTCTATACAGGCGCCTACAATGGTAATCCCATGGTCATTCACCAGCACCTCCACCGGGTAGTGCCGCTTACCAAAACACATTTTAAGCAATGGGAAAAAATATTCATCGGAACTGTAGATGAATTATTTGACGGCAGCAATGCTGTTTTAGCCAAACAAAGGGCATTGAGTATTTCCACGGTAATGCAAATGAAAATTATGACGGAGGGTTAACAGGTTATTGTTCCTGGTACACCCTGATATAGTCAATTTCCATCGCAGCGCTTGTAAAAGCCGGATCAATGGCACCACCAAAACCACCTCCCATGGCCACGTTCATGATCAAAAAGAAATCATGGTTAAAAGGGATGCTGCCGGAGTTGGCAACGGTATGGTTTAGTTTTCCATCCACAAATATTTTGATGGCAGTACTGTCCCATTCCAAAGAATATATATGAAAAGCACCTGTTACATTTTCTACCTTCATGGTGGAGCCATCACCAGTAGCGCCGGAATGTCCAGGATAATGTAAAGTGCCATAAATAGTATTAAGCCGGTTGCCTGCATGTTCCATGATATCGATTTCTCCGCAATCGGGCCAGCCCGCTACTCAATCATTAGCACCCAGCATCCAGATGGCAGGCCAGGTGCCTTTCCCAAACGGCACCTTAGCCCTGGCTGTTACTTTACCATATTTAAAGGTGAACTTGTTTTTTGTCAGCAGCCTTGCAGAAGTATAGTCGCTGCTGTCGAATTTCTCTTTAGTTGCTATGATTTTCAAAGTGCCGTTTTTTACCACTGCATTACTGATGCGGTTGGTATAGTACTGGCTTTCCTGGTTGCCCCAGCCGCCTGCTCCAAGGTTGTAGCCCCATTTGGTACTGTCTGGCAGGCCATCTTTGTTAAACTCATCACTCCAGATCAGTTTATATTTTTTTGTTGATTGTGCTGGGCTTTTTTTGTAAAAAAACATCAACAATAAGATGGGCAGGAGGTAAGGTGTCAATCGTTTCATCATTCAATTTCGGTAAAATTATATGGAGTGCCGTAATTAACAGGTAAATATTTATGAATTAATAGGTAACGTATGCTTTTTTGTACCTACCTTAAAACTAAATATCCTGTATCATTGCAGGTATTGCATGATGATTGGAGTACAGCCAGATAATGAGCACCTGAAAACCTGTTGGCAGCGATGTCTTGCCGGCAGCAGTGTGGCCTTTGCCCAGATTCATGAGGCCCTTTTTGAAGGATTGTATAATTATGCTTTTAAATTATTAGGAGATGATGCCCTTGCCGATGATGCTGTGCAGGAACTTTTTATAAAACTCTGGCAAAAACGTTCTTCCATTGCTGAGATTGAAAAAATAAAGCCTTTCTTTTTTACGGCACTCCGCCGGCAGATACTCAACCAGTTGAGAGATAAAAAATCAAAACAGGAAAAAATGGATTTCCTTCCTGAGCCGGAAATAGCCTTTTCGCAGGAGGAGATCATCATTAAAAAAGAAAGTGATGCCGGGCTGAAAGAGAAAATTCTGCAGATCCTCAACACACTGCCCGAGCGGCAAAGGGAAGTGATCTACCTTCATTTTTTTGAAGAGTTGCCGCTGGCACAAGTGGCAGAAGTAATGTCTGTTAATTACCAGTCGGTACAAAACCTCAAACAGAGAGCGCTGCAAAACATGCGATCTGCCAACCTGTTTTCCCTTTTTATTTTTCTGTGCACAGCTTACCGGTTAGGAAAATTTTAAAAAAACCGGCTTCAAGTGAGTATATCCCTTGCTTTTTTGTGTCGTAGATAAAAACGGCTTGCAAATGAGTGAAGATCAAATACCCGGTCTGCCGGATGATGATATGTCTTTCCGCTTCCAAAAGCGGACAATTTCAAAAGCAATACAAGATAACAACTGGATAAAAGTGGAAGAAGCCATTTCCACGGAAGCGCCTGTACGCAGGATCAACTGGCTTAAAAACATTTCCATTGCTGCATCGGTAGCACTGGTAATAAGTGCTGGAATATGGTATGCTGCCTCCAGCATCAATGGCAACGACGAAGACAACAGCAACCTCTACACAACCGGTTTTGCCAAAACAAAAAAGATCACTTTACCCGATGGGTCAAAGGTTACACTGAATGCCAACTCAGAATTGAAACTGTCTGCCAACTGGGCCAATAATGGCGACAGGCAGGTATGGCTGGAAGGAGAAGCCTATTTTGAAGTAGAAAAAAAGCTGGCCACCAATCAAAAATTTGTAGTACACACAAAGGATATTGATGTGGAAGTGCTGGGTACCAAATTCAATGTAAACACCCGGCATGAAAAAGCCATTGTATCGCTGGAGGAAGGAAAGATCAAACTGTCACTGAAGGGAGAAACCAAGGCGATCTTAAAGGAAAAATACAAAGACGGCGTAATAGAAATGAAACCGGGAGAATTGATAAAACTGGATACGGTTGTAAACCTCGTGCCAGACGAGAACATCAATTTTCACTCTGGCTGGGCACGCAATGAATTCCATTTTAACAACACCAGTTTAAAAGACATCGGCACATTGATCAATGATACGTATGGATACACCGTAGTGGTGGAAGAAGAGGCATTGCTGAAACGCACCATCAGTGGCGATCTCCGGGCCAATAACCTGAAAGAACTGGTAGAAGTGTTGCAGGTGGCTTTCAAACTAAAAATGACGATAGATAATAAAATAATAAAGATCAGCCAGTTTTAATAATGGCCGTTTTTTTAACACCAAAACGATAAACTTAGCTTTTATGAGAAAACAAATCGTGGCAGCCAAACTGCTGCTCTGTCTTTTGCTTATGAATGTCATCTGCTTTGCAAAAGGACAGGAAGAGGCTGCAAAATCCTTTGCAGACATCCTCACAGAATCAAGAAAGAAATTTGATGTGGACTTTGTGTACGAGTCCAACACACTTCCTTCGCAAAAAGTGCAGTTTGATGTATCAAAGTATGCTTCTGTAGAAAGCCTGCTGGATGACCTGCTGAAGCCTTACAACATCCGGTTTAAAAAAGTGCTTACAAGGGCATTTGTTATTTACAAAACCACGGCCGACTACAAGAAACTAACGGAAATGATGAGCCTGGAACAGCCGGCTGAACCAGATAATAAAAATGCTGATGGGGCTAATTTGCCAGACCCCGTTTCCGGGAAGGTAACCGACGAGTCAACCGGCATGCCGCTCGAAAGTGTGAGCGTGGTGGTAAAAGGAACTTCTACCGGAACCATGACAGATAAAACCGGTTCTTTTAAATTGAATGTGCCGGAGGGTGGTAATGCCATACTGGTTCTGTCCCTTGTGGGTTACCAAAGCCAGGAAATCAAAGCCGGCAGTACGGTTAATTTTTCCATAAAGCTGGTATCAAATGCTGCTTCTTTAAATGAAGTGGTGGTGGTAGGATATGGTACACAGAAAGTAACCAAAGTATCCGGTGCAATTTCAACTGTAAAAGGAGCAGATATTGAAAAGCTGCGCCCGGTGAGGGCTGAAGATGCCTTGCAAGGAAGGGCTTCGGGTGTTACCGTGGTGTCAACTGGTTCTCCGGGTGCCAAACCAACTGTATTGATCAGGGGTATTCCTTCTTATACAGGTACCGATCCCGTAGTGGTTGTGGATGGTTCTATTCAAAGCCTGGACGATCTTAATTCAATTAACAGCGCTGATATTGAATCGATCAATGTTTTAAAAGATGCAGCCACCACCGCAATATATGGTGTAAAGGGCGGCAACGGCGTTATACTGATCACTACCAAATCCGGAAGACGCAATCAAAAAACAGAATATACTGCCAGCGCCAACTATGGCAGGCAGGAAGTGCTGAATACGATCGGTGTACTGAATGCAGCGGAATATGCTGCGATGGTTAATGAAGGAAGTACTGTTTCAGGCGGTCCGGTAATTTTTCCCGACTTATCACAATTTGGTGCAGGCACTAACTGGCAGGACCAGGTGTTTAGAAAAGCCCCGATCCAGTCTTATAATTTAACCGCAAAAGGTGGTGCTGAAAAAATGGGCTACTTCCTTTCTGCCGGTTATCTTGGCCAGGATGGTATTGTAGGTGGTGGTGATAAATCTAATTTCAGAAGGGCTAACGGTACCGCCAACCTGAATTTTGATTTTACTTCCAAACTGAAATTTATTGCTAACACGAGTTATGTAAATATTAAAGGTCAGGGTATTCCCGAAAACTCTATCAACAGCGTTATTTCCAATGCACTGAACTTTGATCCCACATTGCCTATTTTTAATAACCTGCCCAACACATATGGCAGGTACAGCACCAGCCAGTATATCTTATCAGAAATTTACAACCCGCTTACACAGCTTGGTGATACCTATAATGAAACAAACACCAACAAACTGTATGGCAAGCTGGAGCTGCAGTATGATATAGTAAAGAACCTGAAGGTGACTTCAAGATATGGCTATACCAACGTGGATATCACGGGTAAAAGCTTTCAACCGCTTTCTTTCTATGGAGCAGGGCATATCAATTCTACATTGAATGCGGATGGCTCACCAAAAACAGGTGCCCACAACAGTGTGTCTGAAAGCAAGACATCTTTTTTCAGTTATACATTTGAAACATTCGGCAACTATAACTTTAAGCTAAAGAATGATCACCAGTTTGATGTGATCCTTGGTTTTTCCATGGCTAAAAACAGCGGCAATTCCATCAACGGGTCACGCCAGGATGTGCCATTTAACTCATGGGATTATGCAGATATTTCCTCTGCCACCGGCACAGCACCTACTTCGGGGCTTGATGTTGGTTCATGGCAGTATGAAAGAAGGAATATCTCCTACTTCAGCAGGCTTAATTATGACTACAAGGAAAAATACCTTCTGTCATTTTCTGCACGCCGCGATGGTTCTTATGCTTTTGGCGCCAATAATAAGTTTGCAAACTTTTATGCCGGCTCTTTGGGCTGGGTGGTTACAAACGAATCTTTCTTTCAGCCAACTGTTATTAACTACTTAAAAGTTAGAGGCAGCTATGGTATTACAGGTAATGAAAATGTAAGTCCCCAGTTCCAGCGAATCTCTACCAGTATTTATTTGTACAACCAGGGACAGAATGCAGGTTATACTTTTGGAAACGAACCAACTTCCATCGGTGCCACCATCGCCTCATTTAGAAATGATGACCTCGCCTGGGAAAGACAAAAACAACTGAACGTTGGTTTCGACTTGCGTTTTGGAAAAAATAAATTCTCTTTATCTGCAGATTACTTTGAAAAGAAGATCAGCGGCCTGCTGTTCACACCTTCTCTTTCATTGTACCTCGGTAGTGCCGGTGCACCCGTTGCAAATATCGGCACCACCCAAACCAGCGGTTACGAGATCAATCTTGGATTTAGTGATAACATCGCAAGAAAGTTCCGTATCAATACCAACGTAACGTTTACAGCCGCTAAAAATGAGGTGACAGAAACCAACAATGGTTTGATCAACGGCGGTTATTATGGTATTCCATCTCAAAACGTTACCCGGTTTGAAAAAGGATTTACCCCGGGCTATTTCTATGGCTTTCAAACCAACGGGCTTTTCCAGAATACAGGCGATATAGCTAAGAGTGCCCTGCAGGAAAATGCACAACCCGGTGATATACGCTTTTTGGATATAAATGGAGATGGAAAAATAGACGCCAACGACAGGACAAAGATTGGCGACCCATTCCCTGATTTCACCATGGGCTGGAGCCTGAACCTGGAGTATAAAGGTTTCGACTTCACCAGTTTTGTATATGCATCCGTAGGGAATGACGTGTACAGGGCTTACGAAAGAAACCTGGCTATGACCAATAAATTCCGCGGTGTACTGGCAAGATGGACAGGTGAAGGATCCACCAACGATGCCCGTAACCCACGCTATACTTTTATAGATGCTAACAACAACACCAGGGCATCTGACAGGTATGTGGAAGACGGTTCTTTTGTTAAGATAAAAGACCTGCAGCTGGGATATACTATACCGTCATCTGCATATAAGAATAAAGTGTTCAGCAGGATCAGGGTATATGCACAGGTAAAAAATGCTTACACATTCACGAAGTATTCCGGATATGACCCTGAAATATCAGGCGGCATATTTGACACCGGTATCGACCGTGGAGCCTATCCGCAGGCAAGGACTTATTCTGTAGGCGTTGATTTTAAATTTTAACCACCAAACTAAGCTGTATGAAAAGAAATATTAAATATATAGTATGCATTGTGATGGCTGTCTGCATATTGCCGTCCTGCAAAAAATTCATAGACTACGATCCCCAGGACGATTACCAGATAACGGCTGCTGATTATTTTAAAACAGCAGATGATTACCAAAAAATGGCTGTGGGTACTTATTCTCCCTTACAATGGATATGGGCCGATGTGGTGATCGGTGATGTGGCTTCTGATAACTCTGTATCTGGTGGCGAAAATGCAACCGACCAGTTGGGTTTTCAGCAGATAGACGACTACACCATCGTACCCAATAACGGTTATCTCACCGAAGCATGGAAAGCTTGTTATGAAGGGATCAACAGGGCCAACTACCTGGAGGAAAACAAAAGCAAGTTAGATTTTACGGGAAAAGATGCCCTGTATGGCGAAGTATATTTCTTAAGGGCATATTACTATTTTGAACTGGTAAGGATGTTTGGGGATGTGCCTTTGTTTGTTGATAAGCGTTTGACTGTTACAGAATCTGCAACCCTCACCAGATCGCCTAAAGCTGATGTGTATGCGCAAATTGAAAAGGATCTTACAGATGCCATTGCTGTATTACCCATCACCAATCCGCAAAAAGGAAGGATCACCAAGTATGCTGCACAGGCCTTGCTTGGTAAAGTATTATTATACCAGGAAAAATTTGATGCTGCTGCAGTGATGCTTGAAAATGTGGTAGCCGGGCCGTTTAGCCTGGTAACAAATTTTGGTGATATCTTTTTACAGGCAGGTGAAAATGGTCCTGAATCTGTTTTTGAGATACAATATTCTAACCTGAGCCCTTACTATGACTGGACCAACCCCGGAAGAGGACAGGGTAACCTGGCAGTGCAGGTTTGTGGTATCCGCAACCTTACAGGCAACAGCCCTTATGGCCAGGGATGGAGTACCAACCTGCCCACTCAAAATTTAGCCAATGCATTTGAAGCAGGTGATACCAGGAAGGAAGTAACGGTGCTGGATATAGAAGCATATAAAAATGCCAACCCTTCATTTAACATTACTTACCTCGTAGCCCCTTATAAAAATACCGGCTTGTACAATCAAAAGTATTTGCCACGCAAAGGTGAAACGTCCGGCCAGGTAGAACTCAACTACTTGAATAATTTCCGCACCATTCGCTATGCAGATGTATTGTTGATGGCTGCAGAAGCCTATAACAGGGGCACCGCTGCAAATGATACCAAAGCACAGGAATACCTGAACCGTGTACGCCGCCGTGCCTTTGGTAATAACAACCATGATATCACTGCAACAGGTGCTGCTTTAAAACAGGCCATCTGGGATGAAAGAAGACTGGAACTGGCCATGGAAGGAGACCGTTTTTTTGACCTGGTGAGAACGGGACAGGCTACCGGCAAGATCGCTGGTTTTACAGCCGGTAAAAATGAATTGTTCCCACTGCCGCAGCAGGAAGTTGATATCTCAGGCATTCCACAAAACCCCGGCTACTAATCACTCACGTTAAAAAATTGTATCATGAAATTTATAAAATATTTTTTCAGCATCACTTTTTTACTGGTGCTTGCTGCCGGTTGTAAAAAGGAAAAGAATGATGACATCTCTTTTTTACAAACTGATACTGCGCCCAAAGCTTTGTCGGCACTTTTTACCATCACACAGGATAATACAGGGTTGGTAACGATCACGCCTAATGGCGAAAGCATTTCTTATTATGAAATATTTTACGGCGATGCCACCACTGATCCGGTTAGGGTATTGCCTGGTAAAAGTATCCAGCATGTGTACGCCGATGGTGTGTACAATGTAAAAATTGTGGGACACAGCATCACGGGAAAAATAACAGAGGCAACACAGCAACTAACGGTATCGTTCAGGGCACCGGAAGACCTTGACTTTACAGCTGCCATTGATGCTGCCAATAATTTTAAAGTGAATGTAACCGCAACAGCGCAATACGAAACTTTTTTTAAAGTGTATTTTGGTGAAGATCCTAATGAAGTGCCCGCTTCGTTTTTGGAAGGGGAAACCGTTAGTCATACTTATGCAGCCACGGGCACCTTTACGGTAAAGGTGATTGCCTATAGTGGTGGTACTGCAGTAACGGAGCTAACTAAAACAGTGACCATTGTAGACCCGGTTTTATTGCCCCTTACATTTGAATCACCTACCATCAACTACTCCTTTGTTAACTTTGGAGGAGGTGATGTAACAGCCATTGCCAATCCACAGCAAAATGGTATCAATACTTCTGCTAAAGTGGGCCGCATGGTAAAAAATGCACCGGAGGTTTGGGGTGGCAGTTTTATCAGCCTGAGTGAACCTATAAACTTCTCTACCAACAAAATTTTCAGGATGAAGGTGTTTTCTCCCCGTGTGGGCGCCAAAGTGCTGCTGAAAGTGGAGAACGCAACAGATGGCAATATCGCCTATGAAAAAGAAGTCACCTGCACTGTTGCCAATGCATGGGAAGACCTGGCATTTGATTACACGGCCATCAACACAGCCAATTCTTACCATAAAGTAGTATTGATATTTGACCTGGGTACCGCTGGGGATGGCTCGGCCAACTTTACCTTCCTGTTTGATGATATCAGGCTCACCAATACACTGCCGTCTGCGTTTCTTACTTTACCGGTTACATTTGATGACCCGGCCATTACTTATTCAACCACTGATTTTGGAAATGCCCAAACGGTAAATGATGTAGATCCAACAAACAGTAGCAATAAGGTTAAAAAAACAACCAAACCAAACGGCGCTGAAACCTGGGCAGGTACCACATTGAGTCCTGGCCTTGCTACACCGCTGCCTTTTACCGCCAGTGCCACTCAAATGAGCGTAAGGGTATATTCTCCTGCTGCCGGTATCCGCATCAGGTTTAAGGTAGAAGACAGGGCTGATAATACCCGTTCTGTAGAAACAGAAGCCGTTACAACGGTTGCCAACGCATGGGAAACGCTGGTATTTGATTTTGCCAACCAGGCACCTGGTACCGCAGCATTAAATCTTTCTTATACATTCAACCTCGCTTCCATCTTTTTTGAATTTGGAACAGCGGGCAACGGAAAAGTATTTTACTGGGATGATGTAAAGTTCCTTCCTGCAAATGTGGCGGGTGTTGCCTTGCCACTCGATTTTCAATCAACCACACTTACCTACGCATTTACAGGCTTTGGTCGTGCGAACGCTGCAGTGATTGATAATCCAGATGCATCCGGTATCAATACGTCTACAAAAGTTGCTGCGCTCACAAAGGATGCCGGGTCAGAAGCATGGGCAGGTTCATTTATAGAGCTGGCAGCTCCGATCGATTTTTCTTCTCTTACAAAAATAAAAATGAAGGTGTGGTCGCCCGCGGCTGGTATTACCGTAAAATTTAAAATGGAGCAACTGTCTGATCCCAATATCAATACAGAAAGGGATGCTGTTACAACTGTTGCAAATGGATGGGAGGAACTAACCTATGATTTTTCAGGCATTGTAAACAGCAATAATTACCAGAGAGTGGTTGTATTCTTCGACTTTGGAAATGCAGGGACCGGCGCAACCTATTATTTTGATGACATTAAACTTTCCAACTAATTAATAATATCAGCATTATGAAAAGTACGATAAAATTATTTCCGCTTTACCTGCTGGCAGTGACCATTGGTTTACTGTCATGCAAAAAAGACAAGTATACTTTTGGTGACCTGAAGTCGCCAGCCAACCTGGCCGTTACCGCTACGGTAGTGGGTGTTGATGCAGGCAACCCGGCTGGAGATGGTTCCGGCGTGGTACAGCTCGCTGTTACAGCAGACAATGCGCTTACTTATAATATTGATTTTGGTGATGGTATTACCCGTGTGGTTCCATCAGGCAATATCGACTACCAATACACCACTACAGGCACCCATGATTATACCATTACAGTGAATGCTGTTGGTACAGGCGGTATTATTTCCACCATCAGCAAAACGGTAACGGTATTTTTTGCTTATGTAATACCTGATGAAGTAAAGAATGCTTTAACAGGCGGCGCTTCTAAAGTGTGGGTATGTGATAAGGATGCGGGTGGACATTTTGGAGTAGGCCCCGCCGATGGTTTTGCACCCATCTGGTATGCTGCCGATCCCAACAGCCGCCTGCCATGTTCTTACGATGATGAGATCACTTTTACAAAAGCAGGTGATAACGCCATCGACATCCAGGTGAATAATTTCGGGCAGTCTTTCGCCATTGGCGGCGCTGCCGCATTTTACGGATTAACGAGTGCAGAAGATTGCAGGGATATTGATCCGGGTGGTGTAAAAAGGCTTTCATTTACTCCTTCCACTTCACCAGGCACTGCTGTGCAGTTTACCGTTCCCGGAAATGGCCTGGTTATTTTTGGAACCGGTGCAAACCAATACCAGATACTTTCCGTAACCGAAACCAATATGAGTATCCGCAATATTGGTATAGACGGAAACGCCTGGTACCAGAAGTTAAAAGTAAAACCGTAATACAATGAAGTACTCTGCAAACATCACCGCTTTGATCATACTGTTTGCTGCTCTTACAGCATCCAGTTGTAAAAAGGAAAATAATAATACACCTGCCAATCCTGCTCCTGCCAATTTGGTAGTGAATGCAGTGGTAAGTTCCGATGGCACAGGCATTGTAAATTTTACCGCTACGGCCACCAATGCTGTTACCTACGATTTTGAATATGGTGATGCCGTGGTGGAAACGGGTACAGACGGCACCGTTACCCACCGTTATACGCTTACCGGCACCAATACGTTTACCGTAAAGGTAACAGCAAAGAACAGCGCCGGTGTATCGGTTAATAAAACCATATCCGTTACGGTAACCGTTACCGTTATAGCACCCACCCTGTTGTGGAGCGATGAGTTTAATACAGACGGGCTCCCCAATCCTGCTAAGTGGGGTTACGATCGCGGCGCTGGCGGATGGGGCAATAATGAATCGCAGAATTATACAATCAGGGCGGAAAATGCCGTGGTAATAAATGGGAACTTAAGGATTACACTAAAAAAAGAAGCATACGAAGGCAGCAATTATACTTCTGCAAGATTGCTTACTAAAGACAAGTTTTCTTTTAAGTACGGTAAAGTGGAAGTAAGGGCAAAGCTGCCTTCGGGTGGCGGCACCTGGCCTGCTATCTGGATGCTGGGCAGTGATTTTGGCACAGTTGGCTGGCCCGCATGCGGCGAAATAGATATCATGGAGCATGTAGGTAATGATCAAAACAGGATACATGGCACCTTACATTATCCAGGAAGGTCAGGTGGCAATGCCAACACCGGCAGCAGGATTGTGAGCAATGTATCCACTGAGTTTCATGTTTATTCTCTCGATTGGTCAGCTACTGAAATAAAAATTGCTGTAGATGGCCAGGTGGTTCATACAGTAGTTAATTCAGCGGCAATTCCATTTAATCATAACTTTTTTATCATTTGCAATGTGGCCATGGGTGGAAATTTTGGTGGGGTGATCGATCCTGCTGTAACAACCGCTTCTATGGAGATCGACTATATAAGGGTGTATCAATAGCGCTTTTGGCAATTTTTCATACAAAACTTAGCCGCTTTTTTAAGCGGCTTTTTTGTGCCTGGGAAAAGCTGTACTTTTAGTTTCTTCAAAACCAACTCTTATGCACCGGCTGATCCTTTTTATTATTATTCTTTTTTTGAACCTGGTTGTTATCGCACAACTTCCGCAGTCAGCCTATTCTTTTAATTGTAAAAAAGAAATCAATCTTCCCTGTGGTCAAACCTGTTTAACGCTTAACGCCACTGTTCCTGCTATCGGGTCTTCGTCCAATCAATATACTGTAAATAGAACCGGGTGTTTCCGGCCAAATGCGTCAGTGTCAACACCAGGCAATGCGCTTTTATCGCTTGATGATCTTTACACTCCCGTATTGATCCTTCCTTTTGATTTTTCTTTTTATGGCACGCTTTATAATCAGCTTACGGTAAGCACAAACGGTATGGTAAGTTTTGATATACAGAAAGCAAACCTTAGCGCACAATGGAGCATTACCACCAACGGGTCATTGCCCAGCAATGACTATGACAGGGCCATTATCATGGGGGTGTATCATGATGTTGATATACAGTATCCCAATACATCTCCCGACCGGCGGATCAAATATGAACTAACAGGAACAGCACCTCACCGCAAGTGGGTGCTTACATTTTATAAAATCCCCTGCTTCCAGGAAATGTGTTGGAACAAGATCAATAATACCTACCAGGTAACACTGTATGAAGGACTGGGCCTGGTGGAAGTGCATGTTTTTGAAAGAGATATTTGCCTTTCATGGAACGCCGGCAATGCGATGATCGGTATGCAGAATTATGATCGTGATAATGGCATCATGGCTCCTGGCAGGTCTGCATGGACCACTCCCCGCTGGGGTGGGCTTAACATGAATGAGGCCTGGCGCTTTGCACCCAATGACGGTGCCCCTTTACTCAAGAAAGTGGAACTGTACACACCGGCAGGCCAATTAATTGCAGTTGCTGATACAGTAAATGATGGTACTGGCAATTGTAACGTTTCATTTGCCAATATTTGCCCCGATTCAGCAGGTGTCACTTACCTCATAAAATCAACGTATAAAAGAATAGATGATCCCAATGCAGAAGTGTATGGCGTGGATACGGTGGTTATTACACCGGCTTTACCCTTGGTTGCATCTTTAACGGTGCAGGACGCATGCCCAGGCATAAGCAATGGCAAGATAACGATCACAGAACCTGTTGGCCCGGGATTTACATACAGTGTTAATAATGCAGCCTTTCAATCCAATCCTGTTATTGATAACCTGCCGGCTGGCATATACTATGTACGGGTGAGGGAAAATGCTGGAGGATGCGTGTTTGATACATCAGTACAGGTAAATGCAGTACCACTTTCTGCCTCTCTCGATGTGGAGGGTACATGCCCCGGTATGAGTACTGGAACGATAACAGTTAGTGCCCCTCTTGGCCAGGGCTATGTATACAGCATTGACAATGCACCATTTCAGCCGTACCCGGTGTTTGATAATTTACCCATTGGAGTATATCATATAACCGCGATGGACACCACAGGTGGATGTTTATTTGATACATCAGTACAGGTAAGTGCAGTACCACTTTCTGCCTCTCTCGATGTGGAGGGTACATGCCCCGGTATGAGTACTGGAACGATAACAGTTAGTGCGCCTCTTGGCCAGGGCTATGTATACAGTATTGATAATACATCATTTCAGCCTTACCCGGTGTTTAATAATTTGCCTGTTGGTTTATACCAAATAACAGTGATGGAAAGTGCGGGCGGCTGTTTATTTGATACATTAGTACAGGTAAATGCAGTATATACAAGCCAAACAACCATACGTTATCCAAAAGAAACCTACTGTAATGTAGCATCGGTGTCACCTGGTCCGGTGGTTACTGGAATTCAGGGAGGAACATTTACAGTTGATAACCCTGGTCTCGTTATCAATGCAGCTACAGGTGTTATAGATGTACGGGAATCAGACTCGGGTTACTATAAGATCACGTATCATTTTACGCCTGCTGACAGTTGCATGAACCCTATTGCCACCACGTATGTAAGGATCGCAGGTTATTCGCAATATATATGGACAGGCGAATCAATTGATGATTACTGGGATAGCCATTTAAACTGGCCCTGCCTGCAGTTGCCAAACAGCAGCTCCCATGTATTTATCTACAGCGGCAATGTTATTGTCAATACAAATGTTACCGTAAATAAATTGACCATTATGCCGGGTGCACATCTCACAATACTGCCTGGTTATAATTTAACCATCTTGAATCCATAATGGAAAATACTTGTCGCAATCAGATGGGTTATTTGTAACGGCAAATCTATCTCCGTTACCTTTGCGCCATGCACTACGCTTCAATAGAAAATATCAGTAAATCGTTTGGGATAAGAACTTTATTCAACAACATCAGCTTTCATATAGAGGAAGGGGATAAAATTGCCCTGGTGGCACGTAATGGCAGCGGTAAATCCACCCTGCTCAAGATCATCGCCGGGTTAGACACGGCCGACAGCGGTACCATCTGGGTCCGCAAAGAAGTAAAAGTGATCATGCTGCAGCAGGAAACACCTTTTGACGAGCATAAAAGCATCTGGGATAACATTCTTCGTTTAGACAATCCCGTGGTAAAAGTGGTGAAAGACTATGAAATGTTCTTAGAATCAGGAACCGATGATGTGGATCACCTGACCGAACTTATGGGCAGGCTGGATGAACACAATGCCTGGAATTTTGAGAATGAATTGCAGCAGATATTGGGTAAACTCAACCTGCATCACCTGAACGAACCCGTAAAAAATCTAAGCGGTGGTCAAAGAAAAAGAGTAGCCCTTGCACAGGCATTGATAGAAGCCCAGATACACGAAGGCAAATGCCTGCTGATACTGGATGAACCAACGAACCACCTGGATGTAAGTATGATCGAATGGCTGGAAGATTTTTTAAGTGCACAAAAGATCACCTTATTGCTCGTAACACACGACCGTTATTTTTTAGATTCTGTTTGTAATGAGATCATCGAAATAGATGAAGGAAAGGTATTTGAATACCGTGGTGATTATGATTTTTTCCTGGAGCAAAAAAGTTTACGCCAGGAAGTACAGGCCAGCGAACTCCAAAAAGATAAAAACATTTTCAGGAAAGAACTGGAGTGGATGCGCAAGCAACCAAAGGCCAGGACCACCAAATCAAAATCCAGACAGGATGCTTTTGCCGTAGTGGAAGAAAGGGTAAGCCAGAAAAAAGAAGAACTGGAAGTAAGCCTGCAGGTAAAAATGACCAGGCTGGGAGGTAAGATACTGGAGATGAAAAAAGTAAACAAAGCCTATGGCGATAAAGTATTGATTAAAGGGTTTGACTACACATTTAAAAGAGGCGAACGCATTGGCATTGTTGGAAAGAACGGCGCAGGTAAATCCACTTTTTTAAAGATCGCCCTGTTACAGGAACCGCCAGACAGCGGCAAGATCAACCATGGTGAAACCGTGGTGTTTGGCAACTTTGACCAGGAGGGCTTAAAATACAAGGAAGATAAACGGGCAATCGAATATGTAAAAGACTTTGCAGAATTTTTCCCATTGGCCGATGGCAGCAAGATAAGCGCCAGCCAGTTTATGGAAAAGTTTGGCTTTAGTGCTGAACAGCAATACACCCCATTGAGTAAGTTAAGCGGTGGTGAAAGAAGAAGACTGCACTTGCTGAGTGTGTTGTTTGTAAATCCCAATTTTTTAATACTCGATGAACCTACCAATGACCTTGATCTGCAAACATTGAGAACATTGGAAGAATTCTTACTGGATTTTCCCGGGTGTATCTTGATCGTTAGCCATGACCGTTATTTTATGGACCGCCTGGTTGATCACTTGTTTGCATTTGAAGGAGAAGGTGTGATACGGGATTTCCCGGGCAACTATACCCAATACCGGGAGCAGTTAAAGAACAATACACTCACGGGTTCTTTTATCCAGTCAAAAGAAGAAGCGCAGGCTGTAAAAGAAACAAGAGCAGCATCTTCCGGCAGCAGCAATCAAAAACTTTCCTTTAAAGAAAAATTTGAATTTGAAAATTTAGAAAAGGAACTGCCGGCTTTGCAAAAAGAAAAAGAAGCAACAGAAGCAACCATGGCGGCAGGCAACCTGGGTTTTGACGAATTGCAGAAAGCCGCTGCCAGGATCGGGGAACTGATCGAACTGATCGATATAAAAGAGATGCGCTGGCTGGAACTGAGTGAAAAAGCCTGACGGGTTATAATGCTGTTATCTTATACATCGTCGTAAACACCGCATTGGCATCCGGCGGCAGAATAATTAAGTTGATCCCGTTATTAAACGTATCTGGCGGCGCACTTAAATTTTCAACCGCTATGCTCATCCGGTGTTCAGGTGTATAAAACTGAACATAAGGATAGGTTTTGTCCGGCCATACTTCCACCTGCAGTTGCTGTTCCGGGTCCCTGATGGCTATCAAGGGCGGTTTCCCACTGTGATTTACTGTAAAGCAGTCATCAAAATGCGTATCACCAATTGGTTTAAATGCCACAAATTCTTCATATCGTTCAATCCTGCCTGTTGGTATCATCTTGTCATCAAACAGCAGTTTTTCATTGCTTTTAAACTTCAGTTCCAGTTGATCAATCGGTTTACCCAGGGTAAAATAGGGGTGCCATCCATCCTGTATCGGCATCAATCCCTCGCCCCGGTTAAAAATATCGGTTGACACCTGCAGTTCATTGTTCTTCCTGAGATGATAGGTGATTACACAATCATAATGAAAAGGAAAGCCATTGCATTCACCCCGGTATTTGTATTGCAGCGCCAGCCCGGCATGCTCCTCATTGGCATACTGGTAGATCACTTCAAATGGAGCATCGTAAATAAGACCATGCAATGCATTTGACCCCAATAAGAACTTGTCGATGATATGGGTACTTTCCTCAAACTGGTACGTGGCGTTCTTTATGCGGCAGGCAAAAGGGGATAGTTTACAGCTTTTAAAACCTTTTGCTGCTACATTTTTTTCAAAATCCTGCTTGTTGCTGTAGCCGTCAATTACATTCACCCAAGCACCTTTGTGCCAAATATTGAAAGAATGAAGAATCCCTCCGCAGGCAGGTATTATTGCGGCAAAACCATTGCTTTCGAGGTCTTTGAGTACAATGGTTTCAAAGCCGTTGGTGGTTTCGTTTTCGGTTGCAAACATGGGGCGACCATAAATGTGTGTTACGAAACTAGCAAAGAAAGCGTGTAAACAGGATTTTTTTCGGTAATACTTGCTGTTAAAGCCTTTCAACAGGTGTTAAAACAGGCGAACCCGGTCAATTTTCCTTTATTTTGCAGCAATTTTAACCGTAAAACTGTAATAAGAGGTAAACCGGGTGAAATTGCAGGAGACACGTAAGTTTTTTGCCGCCTTTTATTACAAAACATAACAACACAAGATTTATTTATAACAGCCAGATCATGCGGACATTTATTTACGGATTCCTTTTTTTCATCTTTACTTTCTCAGCATCTTCAGTACAAAGCCAGGATATTTTAAGGTCTAAAGACGTTAGCGGCGTTAAAGTGGAAACCCTCAGCGACGCCGAAATTGCCAATATAAAAAGCCAGTTGCAGGCCAATAACCTTACCATCGACCAGGTAGAGCCCATGCTGAAGCAACGGGGTATGAAAGATCTCGAGTTCGCTAAACTGAGAGAAAGGCTGGCAACCGTACCTGCTGCCAGCTTGCCGCAGCAGGCAACCAACGAAACAGTAAGAGTACAGGAACCTGTTGAAAGCAGGAAGACAAAAGACAGTACAGATGATAAGATCTTTGGATCTGAATTATTTGATAACCCCGACCTGAACTTTGAACCCAATTTAAAACTGGCCACACCTGTAAATTATATCCTGGGCCCCGGCGACGAACTGATGATGAGTTTATATGGTGTGCAGGAATTTAATGATGTATCCACTGTATCAGAAGACGGAAAAATAAATGTACCGCATGTAGGGCTGAAACAGGTGGCCGGGTTAACAATAGAAGCGGCTACACAAAAAATAAGGACTGCAACAGGAAGAATTTATGCATCGCTCCGCAGCGGGCAAAGTAAATTAAACGTAAGCCTGGCTAAAATAAGAACCATTAAAGTAACCATTATCGGTGCAAAACAACCCGGTAATTTTTCAGTCTCCTCTCTTTCCACTGTATTTAATGCCTTGTACCTGGCTGGCGGTCCTGCCGTAAATGGCTCTTACAGGAATATCGAACTGGTAAGAAATAATAAGCTGCTGACCTACGTGGACATTTATAAGTTTATGGTAAATGGTGATCAGTCTGAGAACATCGGCTTAAAGGACAATGATGTGATCAGGATACCTGTTTACAAAAACAGGGTGTCGCTGGAAGGGGAAGTAAAAAGACCCGGCATTTTTGAATTGAAACCCGGTGAAACCTTTACCCAACTGCTCGAATATGCGTCTGGCTTCAGCGATGTGGCTTACACTGCTTCTGTTCACATCATACAAAAAACCGGTAAGGAGTACAAAGTAAAGGATCTGATTCCGGCAGAATTTACCAGCTATAGTCCGCAGGCCGGTGATGCTATAACGGTGTCTAAAATCCTGAACCGTTTCGAAAACAGGGTACAGGTGCAGGGTGCTGTATTCAGGCCCAACGCCTATTCTTTTTTTGAAGGTATGCGGGTGAAGGATCTCATTAACCGGGCAGATGGTGTGCTGGAAGATGCTTATTTAAAGCGGGCCATCATCACCCGTACCAATGCAGATCTCACTACAGAAATAGTAAACATAGACCTGAAAAAAGTTCTGGCAGGCGATGCGGCTGCCAATATCCTTTTACAAAAAGAAGACCTGGTAAAAGTATATTCACTCAACGATTTTAAAGAGAAGTATTCTGTAACGGTGAACGGGGAAATTCAAAATCCGGGTACGTATGAATACCACAAAAATCTCAGCCTGAACGACCTGCTGTTACAGGCTGGCGGTTTAATGAGTTCTGCCTCTAAAAATGTAGAGATCGCCAGGATGCTGAAAGCAGAAACCATCAACAGCAATGACAGTACCAAAGCTCAATTGTTCAATATCGAAATTGATGTGGCTGACAATGAGCAGACAAAGACTTTTTTATTGCAGCCTTTTGATGTTATTAATATCAGAAAGCTGGCGGTGTATGAAAAACCCCAGATGGTAACTATCCGGGGAGCAGTGCCTTATGCAGGCCGCTATGTAATTTCGGGCAAAAATGAAAAAGTGTTTGATATGATCAAAAGGGCGGGCGGCTTAACACCAGAGGCGGATGAAATGGGGGTGAAAATAAAACGCCCCATACAGGCTGCGCAAATAGAAGCATTGAGTGACGTGAACCTGAACTTAGGAAAAGCAGACAGCAGCGAACAGAACAAACTCACTAAAAAATTAAGGGAAGACATTAAGTATGCCATCATTCCTATTGAATGGAAAAGCATAACAGAAGACCCGGAGAATTATTCTAATATCACCGTGGAGCCAGGCGATGAAATTGAAGTGGCAGACAGGAACGAGAATGTAAAAGTAACCGGTAATGTATTGCTCACTTCCGAAATACCATTTGCAAAAGGCAAGGGGCTTCGCTATTATGTAGATGCGGTAGGCGGCACCGATAGTAAGGCATGGATGCGCAAAGCGTATGTTATATATCCTAACGGTAAGGCAGCAGTTACCAATAAATTCCTGTTCTTTAAATCTTATCCCAAAGTAACAGCCGGCTCACAAATCGTAATTCCGGAAAAACCGGAAACCACCAAGATCACAACTACAGAAATTGCCAGTATAGCGAGTGTATTGGTTGGTATGGCAGGTGTGGTGATCGCCATCATCAGAACGGCAAACTAATTATTGCACCAGTTGTAAGAGCCTGGTTGCGCAGGCAGGTACTAATAACAATCGAAACGAAATACAATGAGTGAGCAAATACCCAATAAGAAATTCACGATCAAAGATGCTTTTCTTGCCTGCACAGAATGGTACAGGTATTTTTTAACCAAATGGGTAGTAATTGTTATTGTTGGTTTATTGGGAGCAGCACTTGGTTTTGGGTATGCCTATATGCAAAAACCGGTTTACAAGGCATCACTTTCATTTGCTATCGACAGTGGAGAACAGGATGGACTTGGTGGTGCATTGAGCCTGGCCAGCCAGTTTGGATTTGATTTTGGCGGCAGCGCCGGCGGCATGTTTGCCAGCGCCAACCTGATGGAACTTTTTAAGTCGCGGCGCATGGTAGAGCAAACCCTGTTGATGCCATCAAAAACCAATCCAGCCATTTCTTATGCAGAAATGTTTATACAAGGCCAGCAATGGAGAACACGCTGGGCAGAAAAGCCCGAACTGAAAAGCCTGCAGTTTTTACCCGGCGCAGACAGGTCAAAATATTCCCGGGCACAGGACAGTGTGCTGGGTGTTATCTATTCCATGGTGTCTAAAACAAACCTCAATGTTTTTCAAAAAGACAAAAAGGTTGATATCATTACGATTGAGACAAAATCAGGAGACGAAAATTTTGCCAAAGAGTTTACAGAAGCATTGGCACAGCATGTATCAGACTTTTATATCGATACAAAAAACAAAAAAGCCAGGATCAATATGACGATCCTGGAGCGCCAGAGAGACTCCGTTCGCAACGCATTGAATAGTGCTATTACCGGGGTGGCCGCTGCCACGGATAATACCTTTGGCCTTAACCCGGCTTTAAATGTGCAGCGTACGCCTGCCACCAAACGACAGGTGGATGTGGAATACAATGCAGCGATACTTACAGAGCTTATCAAGCAGACAGAACTGGCCAAACTGGCGTTGCAAAAGGAAACACCTTTGATTGAAGTAATAGACACACCGGTACTGCCTTTACCAAAAGAAAAATTGGGTAAGTTAATGGGCCTGATCATCGGCGGTATATTGGGCGGTATCATCATACTGGGTATTTTAATTGTAACACGCCTGTACAAACTCTGGCTCACGTAAATAAAATAACATGCAGTAAGTGCTTTCTCTGCTGCAGGTAAAACAAGCTCATTTAAATTAATACCCTCTGCACTGCTTCCCTTTCGGTGTAACTGAGGCAGGCGAAGCCATGTAAAAAAGCAAGGGTAACTACCGGTAAAGTGTTCCTTTTTCCGGATCGTGATATGAAGATCAATAAAGCAGATGTGATATGGAATTACGCAGCCACCATACTGAGGGTTGCCTCTTATGCTTTGTTGCTGCCCTTTATCCTGCGCACAATGCCCGCCGAAATGGTAGGTGTATGGTCGGTGTTTATGGCCATCAATTCCTTTGCAGCTTTGCTCGATCTCGGTTTCAGCCCTTCTTTTACCCGGAACATCACCTATATTTTCAGCGGGGTAAAATCTTTAAAAGTAACCGGCTTTCATGCCGAAGAGGCGGATAAATCAGTTGACTACGGTTTGTTAAAAGGTATCATAGCCGCTATGAAGTGGTTTTACCTGCGGATGTCGCTGCTGTTGTTTTTTTTACTGGCCACACTCGGTACAGGTTATTTATGGACCGTACTAAAGAACTATAAAGGCCCCCAAACGGAGATCTATGCAGCCTGGGTGGTGCTTTGTATTATTTGTACCTACACCATCTACACCCAATACCTCGATTGCCTGTTGCAGGGCAAAGGCATGGTGAAGCGATCCAAACAAATTGTTATAGCCGGGCAGTCTGTTTACCTCCTGATTGCAGCCGTATTTATCATGTCTGATTTTGGATTGTTAGCCATTGTATCTGCACAGGCTATTTCTGTAATGCTTATTCGTATATTGGTTTCAAAGTCATTCTTTACTGCTGAAATTAAAAGCGCCTTGAAAGCGGTAGTGCCCAGGCCAAGAAAGGAAGTGCTGGCCGCTATCTATCCTAACGCCATCAAAATTGGGCTTACCTGGATCGGTGCTTTTGTGATTCAAAAATCCTCTATCCTCGCCGGTTCTTTGTACCTGCCGCTTGAGGACATCGCTTCTTACGGAATTACCATTCAGCTCATTTCGATGATCGCTAATTTTTCAACGATCTATACGTCTACCTACACGCCAAAAATTGTACAGCTAAGGGTAGCAAAAGATACTGCCTCCATTAAGGAAGTGTATCTCAAAGGTCAATTGGTATTGCTGTTTACCTATATCACCGGGGGCGCAGCTATTTTATTTTTAGGCCAATGGGGCCTGCAGCTGATCGGCAGTAAAACCCAATTGATGGAAATGGCGTTGATCGCTATCACGCTCATCATTGCCTTTTTAGAAAGTAACCATGGTGTGGCAGCAGGCATTTTGCTTACCAACAACGAAGTGCCTTTTTTTAAAGCTTCTTTAGCTGCCGCGGCTGTCACCATCACCTTGCTGTTTGCCATGCTGTATATTTTCAATATGGGTTTGTGGGCGATGGTGCTGGCGCCGGGTATAGCACAACTGTATAATAACTGGCGCTGGCCCTACGAATTGTACCGGCAGCTGGATATTTCAAAACAAGACATGGGTAAAATTGTAAAACACCGGATAAAAGCCACCCGTTAACGTTAGTGATCTATATTCCGTTTATATATTTTTTGGTGTTGCTGATCGTCAATGTTATCAGGACGAAAGGCTTTAACCTGGGAAGTTTCCTGTTAGCGCTTTATGCGTTTTCAGCATTGCTGTCCATTTTTTTATACAGCGTGGAGTTCCTGCATTATAAAGACACGGAAATAGCGTTGTCATCCTGTGTTTTTTATTGCGTGGTATTGACTATTTTCTTTTTGCCATTTCTTTCCAAAAGCAGGTCGAAGGAGCACCGGATCGTTTTGCCCGACGACCGGGCCTTTATGTATATTTCTTTTTTCCTGATTGCCATCAATATAGCAGGAATACTTATGCTGCTTAAAGCCATTGTGTTTGTGCTGGGCTACGATCCAAAATCACTAAGGGATGCTGGTTTAAAAAGTGTGTATTCAACAGGAATTATCGAAACAACAGGCCTTTGGCTGTTGGGGCATTTTTCAGACTTTTACCTGGTATTGCTCATTTTCTTTTTTTACTCCGTTACCTATTTAAAAAAGGGTGCTGCATTTAACGGGCTGCTTTTTGTGGCCTCCTTATCCACCATCGTAAATGGTTTGATGTCGGGTGGCAGAACACAGATCATTTACTGGCTGCTGGTTTTTATCTCCTGCTACCTGTTCTTCAGGAAAGACATGGCCCGGAAACTCAGGAAGCGGCTGGTATTTTTCGGCATTATTATTCTTTCAGTGATCGTGATCTATATTGCAGCCGTTACTGCTTCCAGGTTTGAAAATGCCTTTAGTGGCGAAACAGATTATGAAGAAGCGTTTAGTATCCTCGATTATAGCGGCCAGATATTTTTAAACTTCAATAACTTCTTTACCAACTTTGAACACAAGGGCTACACGTTTGCAAGAATATTTCCTTTTATATATGACTGGACTCATGCTGTTAATTTCGACCTGTCTGTTTACAAACGCTCCATCGCAATGGACATTGGCGTTTTTTCTACTTTTTTAGGCGATTGGTATATTGATATGGGTATCATAGGTATTGTGCTGTACACTTTTTTTTATTCCATTGCTGGCATTTTAATAAGGCGGGATTATATACCCGGAACCAGGAAGATACAGCAACTGCTGTTATACTTTCTTATTTTCCAGATTCCGCTCAATGGTTTATTCTACTATAGTTTGTATAATAAAACAGCCATGATATCGGTAATAGGCACGGTGATTATTTGCTGCATCTTCCGGTTTGCAGAACCAGACAGCATGGAAGTGGCCGATAAACCGATAACAGCTTAATTCATCTGACAATTTCAAATGGATAAAAAAGGCCTTACTTCTGTACTGATTGTTAATTACAAAACAAAGGAACTCACCGTTAATTGTGTGAGGTCGCTGCAGGCATACGTTGACCCCGCTTTGTACGAGGTGATCATTGTTGACAATGATTCCAGTGATGGAAGCGCCGCTTACATCCGGGCGCAATTGCCGGCTGTGACCCTTATTGAAAGTGAAAAAAATATTGGTTTTGGTGCCGCCAATAACCTGGCCGCAATAAAAGCAAGTGGGGAGTATCTTTTGATGCTGAACTCTGATACCCTGGTTACAGCAAATATCATAGAGAAGTTCGTTCGTTTTTATAGTGATAACAGTCATCTGAAACCGGGCGTAGTGGGTTCGCCGTTGATAGATGAAGCCGGTAATGTGATCCACTCTTTTGGCAACTTCCCTTTCCCACTCAAATTACTGACGGGCCCTTGCAAAAGCAAGGCGGATACATTAAAAGACGTGGAGAAAAATTATTTTGCTTCTACCAAAATTGTGGTGGGGGCGGATATGTTTATCAAAAGATCCCTGTTTGAAGAAGTCGGCGGCTTTGATGAAAACATCTTTCTGTACGAAGAAGAACTGGAACTTCAGTACCGGCTGCAGCAAAAAGGCTACACCCAGTTTGTGATCAATGAAAAAAGCATCATTCACCTGGAAGGTCAGTCATCGGGCAGCTGGTTCAAAAGAAGAAGCAGTTTTATAAGTTTGTGTTATGTCAATAAAAAACACCTGCCCTATGGCTTGTATCTGGTCAGCAGGCTCAGGATGATACTGTTTGCCCTTATATTTTTTAAAAACCCGAAAACCAGCTGGAAGGAAAAGGTGGATTACCTGAAACTCAGTATCCTGGTAAAGTGATTTGTAACAATGCGATTTAATTTCTCTCTTTTTTTTAAGGATGTCAGCCGGTTAATTGTAAGAAAGCTACGGCTGTTTGTTTTTACCATTTGGCAAAAGGTTTATTCCACGGCTGATTTGCCGGCAGACGATGGTGAAATTGACGTGATAATAGCTGTAGTGGAAAAAGACATGCAGGCGCTGCCGCTGTGTATTGAAGGCCTCCGGAAAAATCTTGCACATACCATTAAAAATATTTACCTGGTGGCGCCGGCAAATGAAACAATCATGGCTTTTGCCGACCGGCATGGTTTGATTTTTACGGAGGAAACCAGCGTGCTGGGTTACACACCTGCTTCCATACAGTATATTCTCGATTCCGGGTTTAACAGGAGTGGCTGGATTTTTCAGCAGTTGATCAAGCTGTCGGGTACAATTGGCAGTTGCCGTCATTTTCTTGTGATTGATGCGGATCATATATTGTTGAAAAAACATGTTTTTCTTTCCGGGGGCAAAACAGTTTTTTACCAGTCTTTTGATAATAACATACCGTATTACAATAACATCAAAAGGCTATTGGGTTTTTACCCCTTGCATTGGTTTTCTTACGTATCACATAAAATGTTTTTTGATAAGGAAGAACTGCAGCGCCTGCACCAGGCAATTGAAAAAAGAAACCATTGCAGCTGGGATAAAGCCATCATCCGGAATTTAAAAACCTCTGAACATTCTGATTTTTCAGAGTTTGAATTGTACGGGCACTTTATACCGGCACAAAAAAAAATTCACCTGCCCTGGAAGGAATTGCCGTTGCATATGGATAAACTGGACAGTTTGGAAATCCTTCAGCGATCCTACCCGGGTAAAAGAAGCGTCACCTTTTCTTCGTACCTGCACACACCGGGTATAAAATTTCAAAGGGGATGGAAAAGGTATTGGCAAAAATAAATCAGCAGCTACCGCAAAAGACTGTTTAAAGGCCGCCGTGTTTTATTACTTTTGCATTTTTTAAATACAGAACAAAACTCACTGAAGGATGCGCCAATTATTGAGGAAGCTGAAATTTTTAATGCCATTGCTGCCCTATGCAGTTATTAACCGTATTAAAAAATCGGTTTATAAAAAGGAATTGGAAGAATGGAAGCAACAAGGCTGCCCCGTTCCGCCACCACATATGGTAAAGCAGCTTACCATTGCTGGTTACCAGCAGCAGTATCGATATGATACCCTGGTGGAAACCGGCACCTTCATGGGTGAAATGGTGGAAGCACAGAAGAAAAATTTTAAAGAGATCATATCCATTGAAATTGGCGACGATTTATTTGAAAAAGCCAAACAGCGGTTCCGCCAGGATAAAAATATCAGGTTGATTCATGGCGACAGTGGAAAAATGCTGCCGCAGGCAGTCAAGTCCATTGCAGGGCCAGCCATTTTTTGGCTCGACGGGCACTATTCCAATGGCATCACTGCCATGGGTGATACCGAGTGCCCTATTTTTGAAGAACTCGATTCTATTTTCAGCAATAATAACCAGGATCATATTTTATTGATAGATGATGCCCGTTGCTTTACAGGGCAAAATGATTATCCTACAGTGGAAAAACTCTCTGAATATGTAAAGCGCAAAAAGCCCGCTTATGATGTACAGGTAAAAGATGATATCATCAGATGTGTGCCTGCAACAACAGCCTGATCAAAGCATTCGTATAATGGTGATCGTTAAAATATGGGGAGGGTTGGGCAACCAGTTGTTTCAATACAGTTTTGGGCAATACCTTGCTTTTAAGCTGCATACCACGGTAAAATATGATATACAAACAACCAACAGCTTAAGCAGTTTTACACAGAGGGATTTTGCACTCTCCTCTTTTAATATTAAAGTGGATGCAGCTACTGCAGCCGAGGTGAACGAAAAAAAATACTTCAGCAATATACAGCTGGCAAGGGTGGAAAGAAAACTGGCGCAGCAGTTCCCTTCCTTTTTTAAAAAGCATTTTGTTGAACAAACTATTCCGCAGCAACCTGCCAGCCTGGCAATTACGGACAATTGTTATTACGAAGGATACTGGCAGAGTTATGAATACCTGCAGCCCATTGAAACTCAGCTGCGTAATGAGATTGCATTAAAAGATCCGCTGCCAGTTACTGCTGCAAAAACATTGGCCGCAATGCAACGGTGTTTACCGGTAAGCATTCATGTAAGAAGAAGCGATTACCTGCAGCATGCAAATCTTATCAACTGCTCCATACAGTATTACAATAACGCCATTGCTTGTATAAAAGAACAGTTTAGCGATGTTCAGTTTTTCGTTTTTAGTGATGATATACCCTGGTGTAAACAACATTTTACCGGCACTGATTTTAGTTTTGTTGAAGGCAACAGCCATTACGAGGATCTGATTTTGATGAGCAGATGCCATCATCATATTATTGCCAACAGCACTTTTAGCTGGTGGGCAGCCTGGCTGAATAGCAATACTGGAAAAAAAGTACTGGCACCGGGCAAATGGCATACAAAAAAAGACAACAGGCTCAATGAACTGCTGCCGGCCGAATGGATAAAACTGGATGTATAAGATATCGCTGTCTTATTGCCAATTGATTCCTAATTTTGCGCTCTGAAACCCGAACCACCCAATGCTTACCATAGGATTACCGTTTTTCAATAGTGAAAAAACCCTTGCAAACGCAATCAAGTCTGTTATATTACAATCCTACACCGAGTGGGAATTGCTCCTGCTGGATGATGGTTCAACCGACGGGTCATTAACCATAGCAAATACTTTTGTAAAAACAGACAACCGGATCAAACTCATCAGCGATGGGGTTAACAGGGGGCTTGTTTTCCGTTTAAACCAGGTAATTGATATGGCACAAGGCGAATATATTGCCCGGATGGATAGTGATGATATGATGATGCCCGAAAAGCTTGCCAGGCAAATGGACATGCTGGAGGCGGATAAAAATATAGATGTGATAGATACGGCTGCCTATATCATCAACGAAAGGGGAGAGCCTACTGGTATGAGGGGAATGGCAGATCTGGGTAGCTGGGATAAGAAAAAAACGCTTAAAGAAGTCTTACTTTTTCATCCTACTGTGATTGCCAAAACAAGCTGGTACCGGGCTAATAAGTATCACGAGGATTTTATAAGGTCAGAGGATTTTGAGCTTTGGTGCCGCACATTTAATAAAACGGTTTTTGCAAGAGTGTATGAACCACTTTTTATTTACCGGGAAGGAAGGATAGATGTTAAGAATTACAGGAAAAGTAATCAGTCTCACCGTAAGATACTGCGAAAATATGGTCCTGGTGTTTTGACTTCTATTGAAATAGATGTTGAAATAATGAAATCGCATTGTAAAACCGGCCTGTATAGTTTTTTTTCTTTATTCAGCTTGCAGCATTTACTCACTGCTAAAAGAAATTCAATTCTAAGTACGGAAGAACAAAAAAAGCTCTTTGAAGTAATGGATACCGTTAACAGATTAAGCCCTTTTTTATCCCAGAAAACAGGTTAATGATTTGTTAATAGTTTTATATATTAGCGGTTCGGAAAGGACGAAAGTCCTGGTGCGTAACTTATAAAAAAGAGGGATGACAAAAAAAATATATCAAAGTAATGTTCCATTTCTTTCGGTTGGCCTGGCCTTTTATAATGTTGAGAAAACAGTTGCATGCGCTGTAAAATCTGTTTTAATGCAGACTTACGGCCACTTTGAATTTATCATCATAGATGATGGTTCTACAGATAATTCTTTTGCCATTGTACAGGAGTTGGCAAAAACAGATAACAGAATAAAGTTGATCAGGGGTGAAAAAAACATGGGCGTGGGATTCAGGTTAAACCAGATAACTGACCTGGCCAAAGGAGAATACATTGTAAGAATGGATGCTGACGATCTTTTCTTTCCCGACAAAGTGGAAAGGCAAATGGCGATACTTTTAGCCGACAAAAACCTCGATTTGATTGATTGCTCTGCATACATCATTGATAAGTTTGGTACACCTGTGGGTATTCGAAAAGCAAATGATATTTCTAACCTTACCCTCAGGAAAATCTTAAAAAGCCGCACTGTTTTTTTTCATCCAACTGTTATTGCCAAAACAGCATGGTTTAGAAAATTTCCATACGATGAGAGTTTCCGGCGTGGTCCTGATTTTGAATTGTGGTGCCGGTCTTTTGGTAATACCAATTACACCCGGTTAGATGAGCCCCTTTTTATCTATAGGGAAGGGAAAGTAAGTATCAAAAACTATCAACTTAATATGGCCAGTTTCAGGCGCTCATTAACTATGTACTATGCTGGCGCTTTATCCAGTTATGAGTTGAAAAAAGAAATTGCTATGTCGCATGTTAAAGGGTTTTTGTACTGGCTGTTTGGCTCCTTTAAAATGCAGCACCTGCTTACCGCCACCAGGAACAGCAGTCTTACGGAGGAAGAAAAAGAAAAAGTGTCCGGATACCTTGAGTTTGTTGAGAAAAGTGAAGTTGGAATATCAGTTCAGCTGGCAGGTATGTAGCAATTTCACAGCAATACGATTTGGCTTATTTTTTTAATTTACCTCCATTGCCTCACAACTTTTTTCCAATTGCATGATAGTAGGGGATACCCTCGCTGATTTTTACTTCGCCCAGCCCTGCCTTCAGCATCATGTCTTCCACATCCTGTTTTGAATAACGGCTTTCGAGTCTGGTACCAAATTTATCCAAAGAATCATTCCGGATGATAAAGAATGATTTGTTATGGTAAGCAGCCAGCGGCATTTTCATAGCCAGCTTTCTAAACCCAAGTCCAATCAATAATTTTACCCACAGGATAAACGGCATATATACTACCACAGCCAATACGTCGCAGACAAATGATTTTAGCTGCATAGGAAAGCGACACACCAGTTTTCTCACCAGTTCACCTGTTTGAAATAACAATTTGGATAGCCAGGTTTTTGATTCAAGATTGTGGTAGAGGTAACAGTAAAAGTAACCGCCTTTTTTTACTTTTTTCACACAATCGATCATTGATTTTGAAGGATCTGGAGTATGATGTAATACGCCGATGCTCATTACAAAATCAAAAGCTTCATCATTAAACGGGATTGTTTCAATGGCTGCTTTGGTAAGCCTCACATTTTCAATTTTACCTAACAGATTATCTGCTGCAAATACAGCATTGCTGGGATCAACCGCTTCAATAAAGCCAGCCCTGCTGGTAAAATACTTTGTCCATCGGCCGGTTCCACAGCCAATGTCAAGCATATAAGTATTTTTATTTACCGCCTCATCAGACACTATATCAAAGTATTCCTCTGCGCAGGTCCTTATCATCTCATCAGAAAAATACTGGAACTTAAGCCATTCTTCACCAAAAGATTTAACCACTTCCTCGTCAATGTTATTTCCCTCTGTTGTGAAAACCGCTATCTCCCTGTTTTTGCCTTTAACTGTACTAAGTGGATCTTTGTTGTATGAAACCATTACCGGTTTGTTCAATTTCGGCAAAAATAAAGCGATAGAAGGAATAAACCGCTTATGTATGTAAATTAATCTACCGGGTAAGCCTTCCATAAAACGCAGATTTAAACCAGCCTTGAATATATTTGCCCTTCAACCAAATTCATGCAGGCAGGCCAAAAGCATCTTCTCTTTATCGTTCAGTATCCTGAAAATGTATCCCCATCTCAGCGCTTCCGCTTTGAATTATACAAAGAGGTATTGGTAAAAAATGGCTTTACGGTTACCACGCATTCATTTATCGACAACGCTGGGTATGCAGTTATTTTTAAAAACGGCTTTTTCCTGCAAAAGGCATGGGCCGTTACCAAAGGCTTTTTGCGAAGGGTAAAACTGCTGTTTAATATGAAGCAGTATGATTTTGTATTGCTGGAATGTGGCGCCGCACCCATCGGCCCGCCAGTGCTGGAATGGATCATGATCAAATGGCTGAAGAAAAAACTGATCTATGATTTTGACGGCGCTATCTGGGTGCCGCAAGTGTCGGAAATGAATAAGTTGTACGGTTTTTTAAAAAATCCTGCTAAAACAGCCAGTATTACTCAATGGGCCTATAAAGTAAGTTGTGGCAATGAGTTTCTTTGCAACTATGCAAGGCAGTACAATAAGAACGTGGTCTATAATCCCACTTGTGTTGATACGGAAAAGCATCATAATATTCCATCGCAGCACGAGGTGGAAAAAATAACAATCGGGTGGACTGGCAGTTTTTCAACTTTGCAATATTTGAAATTGATAGAACCAGTATTGCAAAAACTGCAGGTGCTGTACAATTTTAATTTTAAAGTTATCTGCAATCAACAACCGGCACTCAACATTAAAAATTTGCAGTATGTAGAATGGACCGCTGAGAACGAAGTGACAGAACTGGCCGGCTGTCAAATTGGATTGATGCCATTAACCCAGGACGAATGGAGTGAGGGGAAATGCGGGTTCAAGCTGATCCAGTACCTGGCGCTGGAAATACCGGCGGTGGCATCACCGGTGGGTGTAAATAAAAAAATAATTGAAGAAGGAGTGAATGGTTTTTTATGTGAAACCGAAGACGAATGGTATGCAGCAATCGAAAAGCTGTTACAGAACGCAGCACTAAGAAAACAGCTGGGTGCCGCCGGAAGAAAAAAAGTAATTGAACAGTACAGCCTGCTTAGCAATAGCCATAATTTTTTACAACTTTTCAGTTGATGTTTGTTTATTTGTAAGCATGCACATCAAACCAGCCATTGCTGTGAAAATCTCCCTTTTTTACTACACTGATGCCTGCTTTTTGAAAAACTTTTACCAGCATGCCTTTTATAAATCCCGGTGAAGAATAAAAATAGGAGAGATATTTTTTGCTTATTTGGTCAATAGTAAGCAATGGGCCTTCCAGCTCTTTACCAAATGGGCCTGAAACAACGCCACCGGCAAAATTAAAGTCAGCATAATTTCCTTCGCTTGCCGGGTTGGGTAATTTGATATTTCCAAGTGCCGTTTGGTCGGATATTTTAAATTTTCTATAGCCCATTGCATACAGATAAAAGAGGTTCTCCAGGCAATCAACATGTTTGTTTTTATAATTATTGGGAGTAAGCAGTTCAATACTCAGGTATTCATGCGTCACTTTCATTTGCAGCAATGATTGCAGGCAAAGGGTGTCTGCCCCTTCAATATCGATCTTCATGTAATATGGTACACCATAAGTATCAATAATGGTTTGCAACTGCACCGTTTGTACTATAATTGATTTAAAACCTGCATCCTGCCCACGGTTCCAGTCGGGTACAATGGTTCCCCAATCGTCATGCTTTTCGTTTGTATAAAATTCAATCGTATCCACACCGGCAGGCGCAATGGCTTTGTCAATAATAATTAACCTGCCGGTGCTGATTGCTTCTTTGAATTTTATTGTCGCTTTTTCCACCAGGGCAGGGTTGGCCTCTATTGCCACTACTTTAAAACCTTTCTTCAGGTAAAATTCAGTGTCCCTGCCGGCATGCATGCCAATATCGTAAATGATCTTTTCCATCTGTATTCTTGTATTGACTGCAAGTTTACTCTCTTCCATCCAATAAATTACCCAGGCCGCCCAATATACTTCCTTCTTCTTTTCTTCCTCCAACTGATGCATATTGCTGCAATCTGCCTGCCAGCCTGCTGATGGGTAATGATTGAATCCATACTTTACCCGGCCCACGCAATACGGCAAAGAACAATCCTTCGCCACCAAACATCCAGTTTTTGATACCCTTAATAAATTCAATATCAAAATCAACCCCTGCGGTATAAGCTACCACGCATCCCGTATCAATTTTCAGCATTTCGCCTGGTTTTAGTTCTTTCTCTATCACATACCCTCCGGCATGTACAAAGGCCATTCCATCACCTTCTAATTTCTGCATGATAAAACCCTCCCCGCCAAAAATGCCGGTGCCCAGTTTTCTTTGAAACTCAATTCCAATACTTACTCCTTTGGCTGCACATAAAAAAGCGTCTTTTTGTGCGATCACTTTTCCACCCAACAGCGAAAGATCCAGCGGTACGATTTTACCGGTATAAGGTGAAGCAAAACTCACGTGCTTTTTTCCATGACCTGTATTGGTGAAGGCGGTCATAAATAAATTTTCTCCCGTGAGTAAGCGCTTACCGGCACTTAATAATTTTCCCAATAAGCCGCTGCTTTGCTGCTGCTGGCTGCCATCTCCAAAAATGGTCTGCATCTGAATTTCCGGGCTCATCATCATAAAGGCACCGGGTTCACCTACAACGGTTTCGTTGGGGTCCAGCTCTATTTCTACAAACTGCAGTTCTTCGCCATAAATGCGAAAGTCAATTTCATGATTGCTTAACATGGTATTTATTTTTTTGCAAAAGTAAATGTAACCAATGGGCAAATTAAAAAAGCCTTCCCTTTTTACCGGGAAGGCCTGAATATGATTTGTGTGGTGAATTTTACGACCGGGTGAATTTTAATTTAAGCGTTTCGCCTTTATTGGTTTTTACTGTTAAATGATAAACGCCGGCTGACATACTGCTGATATCAACAACTGCCAGGTTGGTACTTTCATTGAAGATGGCTTTGCGCTGTACTTTTCCATCGGCACCATTTATTACGGCGCTGCTGATGCTGGTGTTGGCAGGCAACCATATATGCAGTTTGTTGGCGTCGAGCCTGGTGGGTAATATCCTGATGGCATCAGCGCTGGCTTTTGTATTGATGGTTTCAACGGTGCTATAAAAAACATGGCCATCTGTATCCATAATTTTCAGGCGGTAATAGGCAACAGCGGCAGAAAGATTTTTGTCTTCGGCAGTATACATTTTTTCTGAACCAGAAAAGGATGTGATGTAATAGAAGTTCTCAGCATCCGTACTTTTCTCCAGCTCGTAACGGCGTACTGTTGCTTGCTGTGTGGCCTGCCAGCTTATCTGTACGGTATTCTTTGTAAATATAGTTTGAAGGTTTACATCACTCAATATAACTGCTTCGGTTGCTCTAATTGCCGGAATGTTACCCCTATGCGTTTTTGCATACGAGCCAGTTGCCAACAGCATGATAAAAGCAAATATGTAAGTTACCTGTTTCATTTTTCCTGTTTCCATTGGGGTAGGTTTACGCTGTGCCGGTCAAATAAAAATTACCTGCCGGGGCTTTCAATGGATAGGACTGTACTTAGTTTAAACAGGGGAGGATCGGGTAAAATGCTTTTGCAAACTATAGAAGCAATCTTGCCTTTTATGGTTGCAAATATCTGCCATTTTTTTTATCGGCGGATAATTTTACCGTCATCGTTCCCGGTCGTTGTCAACCATATGCTCATACCATGCCAGCTGTAAAAGCGTTGATTACCAACACGCTGTACAAGCACTTGATTACCAACCTTCTTTATATTAGACCCTTTCTCCAAAAAGGGGAATAAAAAAAGCACGGTGTTTAAACCATGCTTAATTCATTTCACAGGGGTAATATGTTAAAACCAGCTTTTATTCCAGGTGTCGCCGGCATTTTTCATTTTTCTTGTTCTTCTTTTTACATCCATCCGGTGACGTACCAATGTTACCAGTATCATGGGTAAAAACACAAAAGTTAATGGCGGGATGCCCATAAAGCTCACCCATTTACCACCATACATTCTCCTCATTGGTCTGCGGAGCCTTTCTGAGATGAGGTACATGGCAGGTACCAGTACCAGCGTCATAAAGAAGGCGAAAGCAAGGCCAAAGATGATGGTCCAGCTCAATGGTTTCCAGAATGCCACATTGTCTCCACCAAAGAAAATATGCGGATTCAGTTCGGAGAAAAGTGTTACGAAGTTGATATTGAAACCCACAGCGATCGGTATAAAGGCCAGAATGGCGGCCAATGCGGTGAGTAATACAGGGATGATTCGGGTGTTACCGGCTTGTATTACGGCCTCTTTGGTTTTCATACCACGGCTTCGCAATTCATCCGCAAATTCGATTACCAGGATACCATTTTTTACCACGATACCTGCCAGGCCTACAATACCCAACCCTGTCATCAATACAGATACTTCCATTCCTGTGATGGCAAAACCAAGCAGCACACCAATAACCGAGAAGATGATCTCCGTAAGGATGATAACGGGCTTGCTTACACTATTAAACTGTATCACCAGTACAAACAATATGATCATCAGTGCAATTACAAGAGCCGATAACAGGAAGGCGCCTGTTTCTGCCTGCTGCTCTCCTTCGCCTGTTTGCTTGATGGAAACGCCGTCTGCCTTGCCTTTGAAATTATCGATGTACTTGGTGATGATCTGGTTTACAGCAGTGGCATTGTAACCTTGTGTAGTAAGCACATTGGAGCGAAGGGTGATCAGCCTTTTTTGATTTTTACGTTTTATGCTGCCAAACGTGCTGGTAGGTTCAAATTTCACCAACGCACTGATCGGGATGTTTTTAACAGCACCGCCGCTGGCCATATCACGGAAGGATATACGCATATTGAGCAGGCTGCTGAGGTTTTTCCTCTGCATTTCATTATTGCGCAGCTGAATTTTATATTCGTCTTTCCCTTCTTTTATTTTTGATACTTCCCGTCCAAATAAACCGGTGCGGATGGCCTGTCCTATTTGTGCAGACGAAACACCTTCAATCAAAGCACGCTCACGGTCAACTGTAAGTGTAATTTCAGGATTGTTGAGGTCAACATCCATTTTCAATTCTTCCACGCCGGGCACCTGGATGGAATCTAAATAATTTTTGAGGTTCACCGCGGTTTTTACAAGACCATCAAAATCTTCACTGGCAATTTCAATATTGATCGGCGGATCAGTTGGCGGGCCACTGCTTTCCTGCGATACACTGATCTCCGCACCCGGAACGCCTTTCATTTCTGCTCTTATCTGGTCAAGAAAAGGGCGGGTAGATACACCATGCCTTTTTTCAAACTCCACAAATGAAACCTGTACCCGGCCCAGTTCACTCCTGGTACTTCTGTCACCGGCAGCGGGATCACTGGCGCCAATGGCCACGTTGCTGATCACACTTTCAACAACCGGGTTTGTTTTGCCTTTTGTATTATCAATTCCTAATACTTTATTTACTCTTTGTTCGAGTACGTGTGTTACAGAATCCGTGTATTCAACACTGGTACCAACAGGTAATTTCAAATACACATAGATCTGGTTCGGATCGCCCTGCGGGAAAAACACCACACCTACCCGGTTGCTTTGTACGGCAGCAGAGAAAATAAAAAAGGATATAAAAAGCGTGGCAATAATGCCCAGTAATAAATGCACCGGCCTCCATCCTTTGAGCGACCAGCGCAACAGGGTTTCATAATGTCCCATGATCCAGGGAAGGGCATGGTTTTGAAAATAGTGGATGGCATCAGAAATAAAATACCTGTTGAGCAGTACCAGCAACATAAAGAAAATAAGCAGGTTACCCAGGAAGGTGGCACCAAAAAGATCCAGCACAATACCTGCACCTATGGCTATCCAGAAGGCAGGCTTTTTAAAGATGGCTGATTTGGGTTCCTTTTTTTCTCCTTCGGGATGATTCATAAAATCAACCGCAAATACCGGGTTCATAATAAAGGCCACCACCAGCGATGCTGCCAGGGTAAAGATGAGCATGGTAGGCAAATACACCATGAACCGGCCAATAATACCCGGCCAGAATAATAAAGGGAAGAAGGGCGCCAGTGTGGTCAATGTACCAGCCAATACAGGCACAAACACTTCGCCGGCTGCAATTTTGGTGGCATCAAAAATATTTGTCTTGCCCTTGCCTTCTACGAATATGCGGTGGGTATTTTCAATGACCACAATGGCGTCATCCACAATAATACCCAGGCCAAACAGTAAGGCAAACAATACAATAAAGTTGAGCGTAACATGGGTGCCCACAATGAGATCGGCCCCCGGCAAAAACACAAAGGCCACAAACATACTCAGCGGTACCGACAGCGCCACAAAAAAGGCATTGGTAACACCCATAAAAAACATCAGTACGATCAACACCAGTAAAAAGCCAATGATGATCGAATTCACCAGTTCGTTAAAGGAGGTTTTTGTTTTGATGCTCTGGTCGCCGGTGATCACTGCTTTCAGATCCGGGGGATACAGATCACCTTTTGCTTCTTCCACCGTTTTTATCACGCCTTCGCTTGTTTCGATGAGGTTTTCGCCACTGCGTTTGATGATGTTGAGCGTTACTACATTTTTACCATCCAGGCGGGCAAAGCTTTCTGCGTATTTGGTGGTATCTTTTATGATAGCAATATCCTTTAAATAAATAGGCGCACCACCGGTGTTGCGTACCAATACTTTTTCAATATCATAAGCCGTACGAAACTGGCCTTTCAACTGCAGGTTACGTTTCATGTTACCTACATCCAGCAAACCACCGGATATATCCATATTTTCTCTTGCTACTGCGTTGGCAATATCATCAAACGTAACACCGGCCGTTTGCATGCGGTAGTTATCTACATTTATCTGGAATTCTCTTTCGGGTGCACCTACAATATCAATCCGGTTGATTTGTGGCAGGTCTTCCAGTTTATCTTTCAGGTCGTCCGCAAATTTTTTCAGCTTCATCATTTCATAGTCACCACTCAGGTTTACATACATGATGGGCTGATCGCTCAGGTTTACTTCCAGTGCGGTGGGCTCCTGCGTAAGATCGTTGGGCAGGTCCTGTTTGGCTTTGTCAATGGCATCTTTTACTTTCTGCAGTGCTATCTCCGTTTTCACTTTGGTGTCAAACTCCACAATGATGGCAGAATAATCCTGTTGTGATGTACTGGTGAATTTTTTAATTTTTGCACCTGTGATACCCTTGATCTGTTTTTCAATGGGTCTTGTTACCAGGTTCTCTATATCTTTTGGAGAATTACCTACATAGATCGTTTGTACATAGATGGTTGGTATCACAATATCAGGAAACTGCTCTTTGGGCAATGTCATAAACTGATAGATACCCGCCAGTGAAACAAACAGCATTACCAGGTAAACAGATGTTTTGTTCTTTATACTCCAGGTGGTTGGCTTAAACTGTTTGGTTACATTATCGTACCCATTTGACACCATATTGACGAATTCAGAAATCATATACTAATATTTTACCGGGATGTTATTTGCATACACGTATGCGTTATATCAACCGCTTTATTAATCCTTCTAATTTATTTTGTTACCAGCAACTGGCCTTCATATAAACCGGCATATCCCTCTGTTATCAGCACATCGCCTGGTTTGAGGCCGGTTTTAATTTCCAGCAGGTCGTTGTTAAGTAAGCCAATATTCACCGGTCGCTTGCGTGCCACCATTTTGCCATTTTCAGTACTGGCTACCATTACAAATTTTCCTTTTTCATCATTTTGCAAGGTGTTCAGCGGTATGGCAATGGTATTGGAAGCAGCATAGTCTTTTACCTTCATCAAGGCTATCTGATTGGGCTTTAATGCCGGGTCGTAAGGCAGTCTTGATTCCACCACAAAACCCCTGTTGATGGCATCAATGGAAGCACCTACAAAACTTACCGTGGTATTAAATGTTTTATTTACATCCGGCATTTGTATGATCACAGAACTTCCTTTGCCTACACTGCCGAGATAATTTTCAGGGATATTGCCCACCACTTTAAGTGAAGCATTGTTCACAATTTTTATTTGCGGGCCGGCAGCTGTTTGCCCCTGGAAAATCTCTCCCACTCTTATGTTTACAATATCTGCCACGCCGCTCACATCGCTGTATACATTGGCAGAGTTCATTTGTTCCTGCGCCAGTTTTACCTGTTCGCTGATCAATGCCAGCTGGTCTTCCAGCGCAGTAACATTTGTTTTATAGGTTATTACCTGCACTTCGGTGCCAATACCCTGCGTCCACAGATTATTTTGACGTTGGTAGAGGCTTCTTGCCAGTGTAAGCTGTGTCTTTACTCCTTCCATTTGTTGCCGGGCAGCGGTAACCTGTTGTTTTTGTATGGCATCATCCAGCTTTAAAAGCAACTGGCCTTTCTTTACCTGGTCGCCTTGTTTCACCAATACGGCTTTTACCAATCCGCCGCCGCCCCTTGGAGCGATGTAAGAAATATTCTCTCCATCCACTTTACCCTGCAGCTCTATATAATGCGCAAAATCCGTGAGAGCAAGTGTTTGAATGGCCACCAGTTTTGTTTTGGGTGCGTTAGCCGCACTGGTATCCAGTTTGGCTATTTCTTTTTCAAGATTTCCAATCTGGCCATCTAATTTTTCTTTGTCAGCTTTCAGTTTTTCAAGTGCCGCTTTTTTATCTGCCAGGGCGGCATTGTCTTCTTTTTTACTGCTGCCGCAGGAAGAAAAGAGTATGGCTGCTGCCAGTGCTGTTGCTACATATTGTTTCATGTTGTATAATTAAGTTGATTTTGTTGGTACTGTTTATAGTTTTCCGGTTGCTTTTAAGTAATCAATTTTGGCAGAGATGGCATCGAATAGAGCGCCGTAATAATTGTTTTGCGCCACTTTCAGTTCTGTTTGAGCAGTATATATTTCCTGGTTGCTGCCAAGCCCCTGCTCATACTTTTTCTTGGTGTTATTATAAACCTCTTCCGCAAGTTTGATATTCTGTTTTTGGTTATCGAGCGTAAGAATAGAGGTTTTCATCCTGTCACGGATCGTTGTAACCTCATAGTCCATATTTTGTTTGGCCTGTTCCACATTGTTATTTGATTTTTCCAGCGTCAGCCGGGCATTCTGGATCTTTGCCCTTCTTGCAAAACCATCAAAAATGGGTACAGACATTTTTACACCGATCAATGAAGTGGTAAACCAGTCGCCTTTACCAAAAAAGTCAAATGTTTGCAGCTGTGCATTCTTTGAGTAAGAAGCAAAAGCTGCGATCGTTGGTATCCTGCTTAGCTGGTACCGCTTTACGTTGTAACTGTTTAGCTTAGCCGCAGCCGTGAGTACCTGTATATCTTTCCTGTCGGCATAGCTGTATGTGCCGTCGAGCAGGTCTTTTTTTATATCGTCTTCTGTAAGAGAGTCAGACAGTACGAGTATGTCCCGCTGGGGCATGTTGATCAGGAATTTTAATCCGGCATTACCGGCACTCAGCTGGTTGAGTATCTTTTGTTTTTCGGTATTCAGGTTGTTGAGCTGCACCTGTACTTTGTCAACATCCAGTTTTTCGGCAAAACCATTTTTATAAATTTCCTTTGTGTCATAAAGCAGTTTTTCAAAACGGTCAATATTGGCCTGTATGCTGCCTAGTTGTTTGTCGCCTACTACTAACTGGTAGTATATTTTTTGAATGTTGGCTTTTATTTGTTCTGCTGTAAGTGCGGCTGTTTTACTGGCCAGGTCCATGGCGGTACTCCTTGCCTGGAGCCCAACAAATACCTGCCCGTCAAATAATATTTGTGAAAAGTCCAAACCAGCACTTACCGTCCAGGGTACACCAAACTGGGCTGCGATATTTCCAAAACCACCTTGTGGAAAAGTGATCGTTTGCCCATTACCGTTCTTTACTGCTTCATCCACCAGCACCTGGTAGGTGGCAGGTGCAATAAAGTTGGGCAGCGAAGTAACCGGGATATTAAAATAATGGGTACCGGTAATATTGCCGTTCAGTTGGGGCAATGCAGCGGCTGTAATTTCCCTGTTGGTTTGTTGTTGAATAGCAATATCCAGCAGTGCATTCTTTACCTGGGTGGCATTCTTCATGCCATAGTCAACAGTTTGCTGAAGACTGAATGCATGCCGGGTTGTTTTTGCTGTATCCTGTGCTGCCGCGGTTTGTACCAGTATCAATAGTGATACGGCGATAACCTGCAGCGTTCTCTTATTTTTTCTCATGCCCTTGTTTTTTTATTCTTTCCTGTTGGTATTTTAAAATGAGTTTATGTCCTTTGGCTGATGAAAGACCAAACAAGAAATGTTCGGTCAAGGCTATTTCCACATCTATCAGCCGGTACTTGTTTTTCGGGTACACCTGCTGGTTAAATGGCAGCATCATGGTTTCAAGCCTTGCTTTGATCAATACCTCAGAATCAATATCCGGCCGGTATAATTCTTCCTGTTTGCCCCGTTCAATATTTTCAGTAAATACCCTGAACAAAAAATTGTACTTGTGCTGGTGGAAGAGGGCATATGTTTTTGGATGAAACTTTTCCATATCACTAATAATGGAAGGGTTCATATTAGCGAACATTTCCTGCATCATTTCTATGGCAAGAAATACTTCGTGGATGGCGTCTTTGGCGGTAGCCTTGTCCTTGAGGCAAATGCCCTGGTTTTCGTGAATCTTATCTTTTATCACGGCCTCCACCAGTTCATCCTTATCAGAAAAATACTGGTAGATGGTTTTTTTGCTCATGCCCAGTGCCCCGGCGATATCATCCATGCTTACACTGCGGATGCCGTACTGCATCACCAGGTCGTGTGCTTTTAATTTTATTCTGTCTGCTGTTTCCATGTTCATCAATTTCGGGGGCAAAACTATGGAAACTTTTTTCGTTGCCAAAGTTTCCATCCGGTTTTTTTACCATTCGTAACAATTTGTTCATTTTGGGTGGCGCTTGCAAAGGGCTGCCAGCCATACAAGGAGTATAACAATACAAATACTGCCGATGGCACAAGAATTTGCAATACGAAAAGCTATGCCCAAGGTTGACAACCCTGGAAGAAGCACAGTCCTTTTCCGAATCAGTTACCTTTACGCCGTAAAACATGGAATTATGAAAAAATCATTTGACTATAAGAAGCTGTTCCAGTACTTTTTGCAGGGCATCCTGATATTGGCGCCCATTGCCATCACGATCTGGGCCATTGCCACCGTTTTCTCCTTTATTGATGGCATTCTGCCCAATATACTCCACAGTATTTTTCCTCAGATGATGGAAGATGCAACGGGTAATATCAGGCGGGTACCAGGACTGGGTTTTGTGCTGGTGATATTATTTGTGTTTTTGATCGGCTATTTTTCTTCCTCTTTTCTGTTTGGTAAAGTGGTGGATGTATTTGAGCAGGTGCTGGAAAAAACACCCGGCATTAAGTTTATTTATTCCACGCTCAAAGATTTTTTTGAGGCCTTTGCAGGCGAGAAGAAAAAGTTCACCAAAAATGTACTGGCCAATGTGGATGACAATGATGTGTGGCGGGTAGGTTTCATTACCCAGGAAGACATGGAGGATTTTGGGCTAAAGGATTACGTGGCCGTGTATGTGCCGATGGCGTATTCAGTGGCCGGCAATGTGTATATCATACCGCGGCAAAGGGTAAGGGACATCACGAATATCAGTGCAACCGAAACCATGAAGTTGGCGGTGAGCGGGGGCGTGAGTAAGATGGATGAGGTGCATGAGGAAAAAAGGTTATTGTAAGGAGATAAGAGCTTTATATAAAAAATCCCGCCGTATTAGCCAGCGGGATTTTTTATAATTAGAAATGCTTATAGTTTATCCAGCACCCCATCCACAATACCATATTTAATACTTTCCTGTGCGTCCATCCAGTAATCCCTGTCAAAATCCTTCATCACTTTTTCAAAGGGCTGGCCACAATTCTCTGCTAATATCCTGGCCCCCATTTCTTTTGTCTTTTTAATTTGTTCTGCCATAATTTCCAGGTCTGCACTCACGCCACGGCCACCACCACTTGGCTGGTGTATCATCACTTCGCCATGAGGGAAGATATACCGTTTGCCTTTAGCACCACCGCTTAATAAGATACTGCCCATGCTGGCTGCCATGCCCATACAAACGGTGCTAACCGGGCTGCTGATCATCTGCATGGTGTCATATACCACCATGCCGCTGGTAACCATACCACCCGGACTGCTGATGTAAAAAGTGATTTCTTTTCCCGGGTCAAGCGCTTCCAGGTAAAGCAATCTTGCTGTTAAGTCTTTGCAGCTTTTGTCATCCACCACACCCCATAGAAATATCTTGCGTTGTTCAATAAACTTTTTATCAAACTGCCAGCCACTCATCATCTTCTCCATCGGGTTTTCCGGCAGGTCTTTGGGTTGTTCCTCTTCTTCGTCATCGTTCCTGAAACGGAACTGATTATTATATGTATTCATGATTCTTTATTATAGATTTTATAGTCGTTACTGGTTTCTTGTTACTCGTTGTTTTGTTTCTCGTTGGGAGCTATCGGGTTCAGGATTCTTTAGAAAATTTAGCAACTCATAGTACAACTGAATGATCCCTTTGCTAAAATTATTCTGACTTCACTAGCAGACCTTACAGCCAGGGCAAGCATAATTATCAATTAGCCAATTATCATTTATCCATTACCCTTGCCTGCCAGCAGGGATTAATCTTTCTTCCCTTTCCTCGGATTAACCGTCAGCACCTCATCCACCATACCATATTCTTTGGCTTCAAAGCTCGTCATCCATTTATCCCTGTTGCTGTCTTCTGCTACTTTTTCTACCGACTGGCCGGTATGATAGGCTGTTACTTCATACAGCTCTCTCTTGATCTTCTTGATCTCATTTACGGTGATCTCAATGTCACTTGCCTGTCCGCCGGCACCGGCACTTGGCTGGTGCATCATGATCCGGCTATGCTTGAGTGCCGTACGTTTGCCTTTGGCACCAGCGCATAACAGCACCTGGGCCATACTGGCAGCCATACCTGTACAAATAGTAGAAATATCAGGCGTTACAAACTGCATGGTATCATACATACCCAACCCTGCATACACACTACCACCAGGACTGTTGATATACATTTGAATGTCACGGGTACGGTCGGTGCTCTCTAAAAACAGGAACTGTGCAGTAATGATATTGGCCACTTCGTCTGTAACCGGGTAGCCCATAAAAATGATACGGTCCATCATCAAACGGCTGTACACATCCATTACAGCGATGTTCATAGGGCGTTCCTCGATGATATTGGGCGTGAGGTTCGTTACCTCTCCGCTTCCAAAATAGGGGGAACCTGAAGCAGTAAACTTTTGAGCGTTTTTCTTTTCGTAGTCAGTAAGCATATTACTACTGATGCCACGATGCTTCACGGCATATTTTTCAAATTCTTTTCCAAAGTCCATTGAGATAAGTATTTAGGATAACAAATATAAGTGATTGCATTCCCCAAATAATGTGCTGGAAAAAAAATGCGACATTTCGGCATACAGATTTAGATAAGGTTTTATTTTTATAGGGATTATTTTGGATTGATATGATTTGTATGATTGGGGGGGGGCACGCTATTGGATTTTTGCTTTTATTGGTCAGGTCTAGTCCAATTTTTTCATAACAAACAAATGAGATTGTTTTTATAGGGATTATTTTGGATTGATATGATTTGTATGACCGGAGAGTTAAATTATTGGCTTTATGGATTATTCCGGAGCGTTTAAATCATACCCCTTCATACAAATCATAAAAATCCATATAAAAAAAGCCGTGGCGTAGCCACGGCTCTATTATCAATCTTATGGAATCAATGATTGTGATTATGCATCATCGCATTCAGCTCTTCACCCGTCACTTCTTTTTCTTTTGGCGACACCTGTGCTTCTGCCCACTGGAATAATTTATCTGTGATGAGCCTGCGGTAGGTAGTATCCACATGTTTTTCGTCTTTCATCATGCGCTCTACATAACTGTCGAGCCAGCTTTGGTCTTCACCCAAACTTGCACCACCAAAATAACGCATCACTTCTGCCTTCATAGATGCTTTTACATCTTCTGCATTTACCTGCAGGTTATTGTCTTTGATCAGTTTGTCACTGATCAAGGTCCATTTTAACTGGTTGCTGAAAAAAGGAAATTCAGCTTCAGCTTCTTCGGCAGTCTTTGGTTTGTCGCCGCCGGATTGCAACCAGCGTTTTAAGAAGGTAGCTGGAAATTCCATGGCTGTTTCATCAAGGAAATAATGATACAGCTGGTCATGCAGCTGGTTGCGGCTCTGGCTTGCCCAGTATTGTTCTATTTCTTCCCTTAATTTATTTCTGAAATCAGCTTCGGTACTAACCTCTGCACCCGGGAAAACTTCTTTGAAAAATTCTTCATTCAATTCTCTTTTTTCAACCAGTCCAACTTTAACAATGCTGAGGTTGAAATATTTTTTGGCTGCTTCTTTGTCATCTTTATCCAAACCGAGGTCATGCAGCATCATATCCAGTTTATCTTTATCAAAGCTTTTTGACAATTGAAAAACAATGCTGTCATCTTTCTTTTTACCCATCAATTGTTTTTGGAGGGCGGGAGAAAAGTATTTTAATAAAACAGAATTCTCTTTTGAAATACCACCTTCCACGATATTGCCATCTTTATCCGATTCAGTAAACTGCACATTCAATACATTGTCCAGGCTGTTCACCTCTTCAGGCTCGGTCATCTTGCCGCCTTTTACCTGCATGCGGTCCACTTCTTCCTGCACCATTTCATCAGTTACCGCTACTTTGTGCAGGGTGAGTTTTGCTTTTTTAACAGGGGCCAGTTCAAAATTGGGTTTTAAACCGATCTCAAAGCCAAACTCGTATTCAGCCGGGTTGGCATAATCCAGTTTAGGAGCGCCATTTTCCAGGGCCATCGGCTGGGCAAAAATGTCGGGGTTTTCAGCTTGCAAGTAAGCGTACAGCTCTTTTTCTACCGTTCTTAATACCTCATCAGTATAAATGGCGGTGCCATACATTCTTTTCACCATGCCGGCAGGCACATTGCCTTTTCGAAATCCCGGAATATTCGCTGTTTTGCTATACTCCTTTACTTTCTTTTCAAATGCCGGTAAATAATCTTCTTTGGAAATTTTTACGGTGATCTTGTCGTTGAGCAACCCAATGTTCTCTCTTGCTACTGTAGCCATAACCCTGAATCTTTTAATTTAAAAGCCGTTACCTTATACAACGGCTGCTGTTAATTAGAAAAAAGCCCCGGCATTTATCCCAATAAAATCGGGAGGGGAGGGGGCTAAAAGTCCGGATGATAGGGGTCGAACCTACATGGATTGCTCCGCCAGATCCTAAGTCTGGTGCGTCTGCCAATTTCGCCACATCCGGAAAGGGGTGCAAAACTAAGGGATTGAACTGATTTTACGGGCTTACAATTGAAAAAAAAGGGAGTTCGTTTATCTAAAGGGTGGAAGTCACACTTTTGCCATCAGTTCCTGCAGTATTTTTTCCAGTGCTTTTATTCTTTGTTCCATTTCGGGCAGGTTACGGGCAACGGCCTGGCTGCGGAGGGCCGAAGTGTAATCGTATGCCGGAGAACCTGTTACGGCTGCTCCGGGCGTTTTGATAGATTTACTCACACCACTTTGGGCGTTTATTTTGCTGCCATCTGCTATTTGAATATGGCCTACAATGCCAGCCTGTCCGCCGATCATTACATTGTTACCAATTTTAGTACTGCCGCTGATACCTGCCTGTGCAGCAATCACGGAATTATTACCTATTTCTACATTGTGAGCGATCTGTAAAAGATTATCCAGTTTGGCTCCGGCCTTTATAATAGTGCTGCCAATGGTGGCCCTGTCAATAGTGGTATTGGCACCAATCTCCACATGGTCTTCAATCACCACATTTCCCATTTGGGGCACTTTCTTATAACTGCCATCTGCCTGTGGAGCAAAACCAAAACCATCGCTGCCAATAACGGTACCTGCATGAACGGCAACATTTTTACCAATCACCGTATTGTGATAAATTTTTACGCCGGGGTGAATCACTGAATGGTCGCCAATGATGGTGTTGTTGCCGATATAAGAGTTAGGATAAATTTTAACCCCGTTACCAACGATCACTTTTTCACCGATATAAACAAAAGCGCCGATATACACCTGGTCTCCCATTTTGGCAGACGCATCAATATATACAGGTTGCTGAATGCCCGTTAATTGCTGCGCCTGTAATTGCTGGTAAGTTTCTAATAAAGTGGCAAAAGCAATATAGGCATCCGGAACCCGGATCAAGGTTGCAGCAACCGGCTTTTTTAATTCAAGCGATTCATTGATGATGATGATAGAAGCTTCAGTAGTATACAGGTGATCTTCATATTTGGGATTGGCCAAAAAAGACAACTGGCCATTATGTGCTTCTTCAATTTTTCCAAAAGAAGCCACAGCAGCATCGGCATCACCTTCAATTTTGCCTTTAATGATGGCCGCTATTTGTGCTGCTGTGAACTGCATATGTATTTAATTGATTTTGCTTTGTCTTTTTGTCTATGGCCTCTTTACTAATTGCTTATTGTTCAGCATCCGCTATTCCCTTAAATAACAAATGTAATATTTTTTAATCTTAGCACTCACGCCTGCATTGATGAGCGCATCATCCACCTGCGAAATATCCCTTACTGTACCATCCTTAAACAAAATCTGGATATTTTCATCCTTTACATTGTACGTACTGCTGCTGGCTTCGCCGGTTATGACAATCCAATCTTCGTCTCCGTTGCACAGGTTCAGTTTTTTTTGCGCCGCTTCCCTTTTTTCTTTTAACAATGTGTCATCTACCGGCTGGTTAAAATATTTTATTTTCAACAGGCTCCTGTCAATGATGCCTTTGCATAAAAATGACAGCACGGTATCACTATGACGGCTCCATTCTTTAATGGCTGATAACAGGTCATAATCATCCAGGTTGCAGAACTCTTCCAGGCTTACAGTTTCAATCGGCTCGTTGATAAATTTATTGACGGGTGTTGAGGTGAATGCCTTTACATGTTTTGCCCTGCGGATAATTTGTTTCAGCATTTGTTCGGCACACAATACCGTTTTATGTAAATACACCTGCCAGTACATCAGCCTTCTGGCCACAATAAATTTTTCTGTGGAATAGATCCCTTTTTCTTCTACCATCAGCCCTCCATTATGAACCGCCAGCATTTTGATGATGCGGTCGTAGCCAATAACGCCCTCGCTTACCCCGGAAAAGAAACTGTCTCTGGATAGATAATCCATCCGGTCCACATCCAGCTGTCCACTCACCAGCTGGTGAAGAAATTTTTTATGATAGCTGTTGGTGAAAATATCCAGGCTCATCTGCAATTTACCTTCAAACTGCCTGTTGAGATCTTTCATCAGCAGCAGGGAGATCGCTTCGTGGTGCATTCCCTCTATCAATACGTTTTCCAGGGCATGACTAAAAGGGCCATGACCAATATCGTGTAAAAGAATGGCGATCTTTGCAGCCTGTTCTTCTTCCCTGGTAATGTCAACCCCTTTTCCTTTCAATTCATTCAATGCATTGCACATTAAGTGATACGCACCTAAGGAATGATGCAGTCGTGTATGCACTGCTCCCGGGTACACCAAGTGTGCCAGCGCCATCTGGTGAATACGACGGAGCCGTTGGTAATAAGGGTGGGCAATGATCTGCAGGATGAGTTCATCATCCACTGTGATAAAACCATGCACCGGGTCGTTAATGATTTTCCGTATCGCCATTTTCCGCTGTTATTTTTCGTAAAATTCAATTGGTAAGCCATCGGGGTCGGCGATAAAAGTAAACCGTTTGCCGGTGGTTTCATCTATTCTTATTGGCTCCGCAATGATTTTTTTTTGTTTGAGCAGCAAAACAGTGGTATCAATATCATCCACTTCAAAGGCAATATGCCGCAGACCGGCTGCTTCAGGCTTCGATACTCTGGCAGGTGGATCCGGAAAAGAAAACAGTTCTATTTGATACTGGCCATTCATGGCAAGATCAGCTTTATAAGACTCCCTTTCCTTCCTGTAAATTTCTCCAACCAATTTAAATCCGAGTATGTCTATGTAAAATGATTTTGATTGCTCATAGTTGGAACAGATGATGGCGATGTGGTGAATTCGGTTGATGTGGAGCATGACGTGCAAGTGTTAAAAGATACACAAAGCGAAATAAAGGAATTAATCACAGGCTTAAAAAATTAAATTTGTAATCTTGCTATCGCAAACCCAGCAATAAACCCGGTATATATCGAGATAATTTTACGCAAACAAAAAATTGATCATGACAGCTCCAAAAATACTCTGGGTAGATGATGAAATAGATACGCTGAATTCTCAAATACTTTTTTTAGAAAACAAGGGCTACGAGGTACATACCAAGACCAACGGCTTTGATGCAGTGGAATATGTAAAAAATAATATTGTGGATGTAGTGCTGATGGATGAAAGTATGCCCGGCATTACTGGATTGCAAACATTGCAGCAGATAAAGGAAGTAAACAGCACCCTTCCTGTTGTGCTCATTACAAAGAATGAAGCAGAGAATATCATGGATGAAGCCATCGGCAGCCAGATCAGTGATTACCTGATCAAACCGGTGAATCCCAACCAGGTATTGCTGAGTTTAAAAAAACTGATCGATAATAAGCGGCTGGTGGCAGAAAAAACAACCTCCGCCTATCAACAGGAATTCCGCAATTTATTTATGGCACTCAATGACAACCCAGACTATAACGGCTGGATGGAGATCTATAAAAAACTGGTGTATTGGGAGCTGGAAATGAAGAAAAGCGACAGTCCGGAAATGCAGGAGGTTTTTCAATCGCAAAAGGCAGAAGCCAATACCGATTTCTTTAAATTCATTTCAAAAAAATATGCCGGCTGGGTAGATCCCAAAAGTACAGACGCACCTGTGATGAGCCACAACATGATGAAGTTTAAGGTGCTGCCGCATGTGCAAAAAGGTACGCCTTTGTTTTTTGTGTTGATAGACAATTTGCGGTATGATCAGTGGAAAATGATACAACCCATTTTTGCTGAAAGCTTCCGCATACAGGAAGAGGATACGTTTTATGCCATTCTGCCCACGGCAACGCAATATGCCCGTAACGCCATCTTTGCCGGGATGCTGCCGGTGGATATAGAAAAGCAATTTCCATCTCAGTGGAAGAACGATGATGAAGACGGCGGGAAAAATTTACATGAAGAAGAATTCTTCCGGGCGCAGCTCAAAAAGCTGGGCAAAGCCGATCTCAAATTTTCTTACACCAAGGTTACCAACAACCATGATGGTCAAAAACTGGTGGATAATATCCAGGATATGCTGCACAACGACATTAATGTGATCGTATATAATTTTGTGGATATGCTGAGCCACGCAAGAACAGAGATGGAAGTGCTGAAAGAGCTGGCGGGAGATGAAACCAGCTACCGCAGCATTACCCATAGCTGGTTTGAGCATTCACCCCTGCACCAGGCGTTAAAGAAAATTTCTGAAAAAAATATAACCGTTATCGTGGGTACCGACCATGGCAGTGTAAGAGTAAAAACCCCTGCCAAAGTAATTGGTGATAAACAAACCACCGCTAATTTGCGTTATAAGCATGGCCGTAATCTCAACTATGAACAAAAGGACGTGCTGGCATTCCGGGATCCCAAACAGGCAGGCTTGCCGGTGCCCAATGTGAATTCATCATTCATCTTTGCCAAAGAAGATATCTTTTTATGCTATCCCAACAATTACAATCATTTTGTGAATTATTACAAAAATACATTTCAGCATGGCGGTATCAGCCTCGAAGAAATGATTGTGCCGGTGGTAAGGATGGTGAATAAGTAACCCCCTCCGCCCCCTGAAGGGGGAACTTTGGCTCATTCGGTAGAAGCAACTTTTTGTTTTCTGTAAATGTTTAATCCACAGTTTGTGGAGAAACTTATTTTGATAATGGTTCCTATTGAGAGAAGTTGCACCTGAATTGAGACACAAAAAAGCGATTTAGGGATCCAGGGCATGAAATACAATCAACACACATTAGACAAAATAGAAAAAGTTGCCGAGGAAAGTGGCTATGTTATCCGCTATGAGAGAGGTACTTTCCAGAGTGGTTACTGCATACTCCAGGCGAAAAAGGTAATTGTTATCAATAAGTTTTTCCAGGCAGAGGGCCGCATCAACACATTGATAGACCTGATGCCGCAGCTGGAGATCAATTTTGATGCATTGACACACGAAAGCCAGAAAATGTATGATGAAGTGATGACAGTGGCAGCGGAAAAATAAATAACAGCGTATATAAATCAGTTACAGGCGGTAAATTTTACTGCCTGTTTTTATTTTTGCTTATTGCAATTAGCTGGTTGCTTTTGCGTATTGTCAATTGCCTATTTTTGCTCTATGTACTGTCCACCTATTACAATCACATTTTTAGGAACTGGTACCAGCACCGGTGTGCCAATGGTTGCCTGTGGTTGTGAGGTATGCATTTCATCCAATACAAGAGACAAACGCCTTCGCAGCAGCATTTTAGTTGAAAGCAGCACCACCAGCTTTGTAGTGGATACCACGCCGGATTTCCGGTACCAGATGCTCCGGTTGGGAATAAAAAAACTGGATGCCGTGCTGTTTACCCATCCGCACAAAGACCATATTGCAGGACTGGATGATACCAAGGCATTCAACTTTTTTAGTGGTAAAGCCATGGAAGTGTATGCCAATTCGCTTACCGAAGAAGCATTGAAGAGAGAATTTGCCTATGTTTTTTCTGATAAAAAATATCCGGGCATACCAGAGATCAACCTTAATACGATTGATGAAAACCCGTTTTTTATTGGCGATATTCCGGTGATACCCATAATGGTATGGCACCTGAAAATGCCTGTACTGGCTTTCCGCTTTGGCAATTTTACCTATATCACCGATGCCAACCGCATTGAAGAACCGGAGAGAGAAAAAATAAAAGGAAGTGGAGCGATGGTGATCAATGCATTAAGGCACAAAGAACATATCTCCCATTTTTCATTGAGCGAGGCGGTACAAGTGGTAAAAGAATTGCAGGTGCCGCAGGCTTATATTACCCATATCAGCCACCAGCTTGGTCTGCATGATGAGGTGAGCAAAGAGCTGCCGGCTGGAATGCAATTAGCGTATGATGGACTGCAGGTAACAATGAATTAAGACACACAGGCATAAAAAAATTCATTTTGTTTTAGTTTTCATTTATCTTCATAATCGAAATAAAATTATGCGGGCGCATAGTTTTCTTTTTGACTATCCCTCCACGGTTCGGCTATCACAAGAACCAATCAAAAAGAATACTATCCATTTAATGCCATGCTTTAACTGTTTTTATTGTAATGTATGCAGGAGCAACAGGTTTCTGAATGGTTTGCTGTTTCTAAAAAGCAGCGAAACGGCATGCTGGTAATGCTGGCGATTATTGTTTTGTCCATACTTGTCCGGTCATTGTTATCCTGGTTTATACAACCCGCCAGGTACGATCATAGTGAATTTGAAAAGGAACTGGCAACTTTAAAAATTAAGCGGACAGACAGTACTTATACATTCAAAAAGAAATTTGAAGACAGGGAGGATGAGTACCAGCCTTATAACCAGCCTAACGAAAAAAAGTATCCTGGTCATCAGCCCTGGAAAGGCGTGCTGTTTTCTTTTGATCCTAATACATTGGATGAAGCAGGCTGGCAACGGCTGGGTGTAAGGGATAAAACGATCAGCACGATCAAAAATTTTTTATCAAAAGGTGGTAAATTTTACAAAGCCGAAGATATCAAAAAAATATGGGGGCTTAATGAAGACCTGGCGGACAAACTGATTCCTTACGTGCTGATCGAAAAGAAAGAATATGTTTCCGCAGAAAGACCGGTTTATGAAAAAAAGGTCTATGCACCTGTAGTTATTGATATCAATACAGCTGACACAAACGCTTTAATTGCCTTACCCGGTATCGGCAGTAAATTAGCCCAGCGTATTGTAAGTTTCAGGGATAAATTGGGAGGCTTTTATTCAATAAACCAGGTAGGTGAAACATTTGGATTGGCTGATTCAACTTTTCAGAAGATAAAACCAAGGCTTAGCCTGAATAGTACTTCCCTTCGGCAGGTGAATATCAATACGGCCACCATGGATGAACTGAAAGCCCATCCTTACATCAAGTACACGATCGGTAATGCCATTTTTCAATACAGGGCGCAGCATGGCAACTTTTCGTCGATACAGGATTTGAAAAAGATCATGCTGGTAACAGCGGACGTTTACGCTAAGCTGCTGCCTTATGTAAAAGTTGAATAGCCGGGTTGCAAAAAGCTAACACCCGTTAGTCTCTGTTAAAAATTCCACTATCTCGCAGCTGAATCTTAAGTTATATGAATTTTCAACAAAGCGAATTAACACAGCAGGTGGCGCAATCGGCCCGTGACTTTGCCAATCAATACATCAGGCCACACGTAATGGAGTGGGACGAAAGCCAGGAATTTCCCCTCCATATTTTTAAAGAACTGGGAAAACTGGGTATGATGGGTGTGCTGGTACCTGAAGCTTATGGTGGCACCGGCCTGAGTTATTTTGAGTACAATGTTATTATACAGGAAATAGCCAAAGTATGCGGTTCTATTGGTTTATCTGTTGCAGCGCATAATTCGCTTTGCACGGGTCATATACTCACATTTGGTGACGAAGTGCAAAAGAAGAAATATTTACCTCAACTGGCCACTTGCGAGCATTTAGGTGCCTGGGGTCTTACAGAACCCAACACGGGCAGTGATGCAGGCAATATGAAAACGACTGCTGTGCAGGACGGTGACCATTGGATACTGAATGGCACCAAAAGCTGGATAACACATGGTAAGAGCGGGGATGTGGCAGTAGTGATCTGCCGTACAGGCGAACCCAGGGCAAAAGATAATTCTACTGCATTTGTGGTAGAGCGGGGCACGGCAGGTTTTAGTGGTGGTAAAAAAGAAAACAAATTGGGCATGAGGGCAAGCGAAACGGCGGAGATGATCTTTGATAATTGCCGCATACCGGATTCACAACGGTTGGGTAAAGTGGGAGATGGTTTTAAACAGGCCATGAAAGTACTGGATGGTGGAAGAATTTCTATTGCAGCATTAAGTGCCGGTATTGCCAAGGGCGCTTACGAAGCATCTGTGCAGTACGCAAAAGAACGTCACCAGTTTGACCAGCCAATTGCCAATTTCCAGGGCATCAGTTTTAAGCTGGCGGATATGGCAACAGAAATTGCCGCAGCTGACCTCCTGATCAACCAGGCATGTGATCTTAAAATAAAAGGATTGCCGATGACCAAACAGGCTGCCATGGCCAAATATTTTGCCAGTGAAGTATCTGTAAAAGTGAGTACAGATGCCGTGCAGATCTTTGGTGGTTATGGCTACACCAAAGATTTTCCGGTGGAGAAATTTTATCGTGACAGTAAGTTGTGCACCATCGGGGAAGGAACAAGTGAGATACAGAAACTGGTTATCAGCAGGGAAGTGTTGAGGTAATTAATAATTGTTTAAATGATAATTGATAATTTTAATCCCGGTGATCCCGGGATTTTTTGTTATGAAAAAATTTTCAATTCTTTTATTACTGATGGCAATTGTTATTGTCAGCAACTTGTATGCCTATCAAATGAATAGTAACCCTGTTCAACGAGCCAATAAAAGAATTGATGGCGAAAAGCTTTTTAAGTCAATGTGTATCGGCTGTCATAAATGCGATAAAGAGTATACAGGCCCGATGTTAAAAGGTACAAAATCAAGATGGAAGAATAAAAAAGCAATGTATAAGTTTGTAAGATTTCCACAAGAAGTAATTGAAATCGACAAAGAACCTTATGCAATAGAACTCTACCAAAAATATAATGTTAGGCACCTGAGCTATCCTTCGCTAACTGATAAAAAAATAGATGCAATTTTAAACTATTGCGGCAATTAAAATTTATATTAATCCCTTTGTATAAGCGATCCTCAGGGCCTGCGCCTTGCTGTTTACATGCAGTTTCTGATAAATATTGATACAGTGCTTTTTTACAGTGTTCGGGCTGATAAACACTTTGGCAGCTATCTCTTTATAATCGAGTCCCTGGCTAAGTAATTGAAGAATTTCTTTTTCCCGCTCACTTAATTGAAAAAGATTGGGATCTGATTTTTCTTTTTCGCCCGCAGGCACCGGCCGTTGAACGATCTGCAGGATTTTATAGGCAATACTGGGTGAGATGGGGCCAGCACCACTTTCCCAGAGGTTCATCAGCATATCAATGATCGCTTCACTGCTCTCTTCTTTTAGCAGGTATCCGCAGGCCCCGGCTTTTATCGCCCTGAATATTTTATCGTCGTCATCAAAAATGGTGAGCACTACAAACTTTATATCGGGGTATAAACTGGAAGCAGTGCCAATAGTGGATACACCATCTATTTCCGGCATTTCCAGGTCCATCAATACAATATGTGGCCGGTCATCTTCCGGCAGCTGTTTCATTTGGATCAAAAAATCTTCACCATTCACCGCCTGGAACGCAAGGGTAAAAAAATTATTTCTTGAAAGTTTATCGGTGATGACTTTCCGGTTATTTATTTTGTCGTCTACGATCGCAACTCTTATCATAAAATATTTTTACAAAAATCGTTTCATTAAAACACAATGCATTACTCCAAATGGATACTTCTTTACACAGCAACAGCGATAGTGGCCACTGCACCATTACCAGGTGTTGTTTCAATGTTATATCTAAAGTTACCTGCTTTGGCCCTTTCCTGCATATTGGTAAGGCCGTAGGTATCGTTTTTTTCTTTTGCGGCATTGATATCAAAACCCTTTCCGTTATCCTGTATGGAAATTATCCATTCCTTATTTTTAAAACAGCTGTTGATGGTAATGGTTGCTCCACCGGCGTGTTTCACTGCATTGTTAACTGTTTCCTGCAATACCAGCACCATATTCAGTGCCCTGGTAGATGGAAGTACAATATCTTTGGGCGCTTCTCCATCTAATAAGAATTTTATTGATGTATAATGCCTGCCCATCTGTTTGGTAAAACTGATAATCCGTAACCATACATCAGTGGCAGATACATCTGTTGCTTTCATTGCCCACAAAGTTTCTCTCAGGTTCAGCAGCATTTCTTTAGCTGTCTCCTGCAGGTCATTTACCACCTGTTTATTGATATTGTTTTCCCCGGATAGTAAAGTGCTGCTGTACAAAATAGCGTTGGCCTGTACACCCAGGTTGTCGTGCAGTTCAGCGGCTATACGTTTACGTTCTTTTTCCTCAGCTGCCTTCATCGCCAGGTCGCTCTGTCTCTTTTCTTCTTCTATCATAGCAGCTATTTGTATTTTTTGCTGCTGTTTGTATTTTTTAAACCGGTACGCTAAAAAAGAAAGCAGGATAAGGGTAGCAATGATTCCACCATATAAGAAAATATTTCTTTGTAGCAGGTCCAGCTGTTGCTTGGCAATCAATGTTTCTTTTTTCTGAACATCAAATTTTGTCTGTAGTTCTGCCAGTGACTGTGCCGAGTTTAATTTGTAATTGGAATCTTTTATCGCCAGCATTTTTTGCAGTACCTCATTGCTTTTTTTGTAATTGCCTGTGGCATCATAGCTAAGTGAAAGGTTTTTGTTTAAATCATTCAGCATCATCAGTGACATGCCATTCTGCTCCGCAATTGTAAGTGCTTCCCTGTAAATATTAATGGCCTCCTCATTCCTGTTCGTACTGGCATAAAAATCAGCTTCACCCTGCATGGCCCGTACTGTGCCAAAAATGTCACCAATACTTTTTTGCACTTCAATCGCTTCTCTGAAAGCTGGTTCAGCTTCTTTGATTCTGCCATAGTCAGCCATTATGGAACCATATAACCTGAGTGCCCTCGCCAGGTTTGCTTTGTTATCACTTAGTCTTGCATATCGCAGTCCTGAGTCCAGGTATTTAAAGATGGAATCTTTTACGGCCAGGTCATCATAGGCAATTGCTATATTTTGATACACACCGCTATACCTGGCTTTTAATTCCCCGGTGGTTAACAGTGCCAGTGCCTGGTAATACCATTTCAATCCCTCCTTTGGTTGATTTGATACAATATGATGGGCTGCACCCATATCAATCCTTCCTTTGATAAGTCCAGTTATATCATGATGCGCTTCTGCCAAAGCAAGCAGCTCCTGGCTGATAGCGATGGCGTCATTAAAATTATTTTTTCGCCAGTATGCATTAAATTTCAGCACATATAAATTAACAAGCATATCGTTGTAAGGCACTGCCTTCTTATATCTTGCAATCAGCGTATTTACTGCATCCAGGGTGCTGTCTAATTTATTTTTTTTAAAGAGGCATATCGTTTCGTAATACGCTGCATCCATCATCTTCACATCGCTTTTTAAACCGGCAGCCAGTTGCTTTGCCTGCATGGCATACACATATAATGTGTCAGCATGCAGGGATTCCTGTTCTTTACATAGAAGGAAAATAGCTTCCAGTTTTTCCGCTTGCCCTTTTATTTTGTAAATGATATTTTTCAGGCTGTCTATTTTACTGAGCTGGCAGATGCCTTTTGAATGGGATAACAGCAGGCAAATCAGCAGTAGTAAAACTAAATTCTTTCCTCTAAAAAAGTATGCAGAAAACTTCATCATAAGAATTTGCAGCGTTTTGAAATGACTCGTTACCAGCGAGGCTTACAATCATTCAATTAATAATCAAACGTACTACTCTTTTGCGTTTTAAAATCTATCCAAATGGAGTATCAGCTACTGCCTGTATTCAATTCATTTTTACATTGATGAAGATACAATAACAATAAAATTGTTTGGCAAAAGATCTTGATCATTTTTCGTGTGGTAACGCCTGTGCATCATTAATGGTGGTTTCCGGCAGCGATGTGTATGTAGCGGGGTGAAAAAATGCTGCAGGCAATAATACACGGTTACATAAGTACTGGAAAATGGAGCAGCAGCAGTGCTTGCAAACAATGACAAGACTGCATTTGTATCAGCCATTTTTGTTGCTAAAAGAATTTAAAAAATAACCATGCACAAACTAGTCATCGCTACAGGTTTTATTTCCATCCTGCTTTCCTGCAACGCACAATCATCACAGAAAAATAAAATCAATAATGCTGCTGGTAAAACTACCAGCATGTTGGAAGGTAAAGACTACGTTATTTTAAAACGTTTTCGCCTGGAAGATAAGCAGGGCTTTTCCCAGCCGATAGAAACCAGTTCCTTTGTATTACCAGCCAACTGGAAAGTAAATGGCAGTGTGCAATGGAACGGTATGAATAAATGCATTCCCGAAATTGTGCAGGCATCTATGCAGGCCTCATCGCCGGATGGTGAATATGAACTAACCGTTTTTCCTGTTACGCAATTTGACTGGAGCGATGATCCTGTTTATTTGGATGCCATGCAGCGGGGTTTCAACATGCACTCCTGTAATATTGCCCAACCGTTAGATGCTGCCGGTTATATCCGTAATACAATGGCTCCTTATTTAAAAACACAGGTAAAAAGCGCCGCTATTATCACCTCACTGCAGCAACAAATGGATGCAGGTGCAGCACAAATGACACAGCAGGCCAGGGACGCAGGCAATAATGCGTACAGCCACAGCGGCAGTGCAGCGGAAGGCTCCTTACAATTCAGTGATGGCAAAGAAGGAATGGCATTTTGCACACTGATGCAAACTATTGTAACCCTGCCAGGTACACAGAGGCAAATGGCACATACGTTTCAATGCTATGTTTCCATGCGGGTGGTTTTAAAATATAAAAACGGAAACGCTGAGATGGCTAAAAAAATAATGAGCACTTTTTTCAGTAGTGCCAGGATAAACCCGCAATGGTTAAACGCCATACAGAATATGTATATAAAAATCGGGCAGAATGCACAAGACCAAACCTGGAAGCAAATTCAGGTTGCTCATGCAGCGCAGCAGGAGATAAGCAATAATATTGTCCGCAACTGGGAGGCCAGCAATAAAACTACAGCAGGTAATAGCTCAACGAGTACTGATGGCTTTGGGCAATATTTAAGAGGGGTGGAAAATTACAAAGATGAAAACGGAAACACTGTAGAGTTAACCAGTGGTTACGGAAATGCCTGGAGCAAGGGCGATGGAAGTTACCTGCTTACAACAAACCCTTCGTTCGATCCTAATGTATCGTTAGGCGGCACAGAAAGCTGGGAAAGGATGAAACATTAAACTCATTCTGTTATTTTAAAAGTTTATCCAAATGGAGTATCTGCTCCATACAACCATTACTGCACTTTTACAGTATCATCCACATCCTGATAAATCATTTTTATTTTCTAAAAAAACACCGGTCAATACCGGCAATCATTCTTCCAAAATAAAAATAGCAGGACAATGAAAAAATTTCTACTCTTCCTCATCAGTTTGGTAACAGCTTTGGCAGCAAAACCGCAGGCAGGAGGCTACCTGTTTAGCCAGCAACTGGGTACTTACACACCAGTAAGCGGCACTTTTGTCTTAAGCAATTGTACCAATAATAATTTGAATACCGATACCAGTGCATTGGTAACACTGCCGCAGCCCTTCACATTTGCCGATACAGCCTACTCTACTATCAGGGTGGGCAAAGGAGGCTGGATCACTTTTGGAAGCGCTAACCCGTTAAATGCAGACCCTGATTTTTATAAAGCAGGATTTGTAAACACTCACGGCAGCGGAGGTATAATAAGGCCCTTGAGCCTGGAATGGCTTACACCCAGCAATGGTGCCACGCCCTGTTCCACCAATGTGCAAACGGCTTTGGTGGGGAATGAATTTGTGGTGCAATGGACAGACTTTAAGTACGAAGTTCGGCCCTTTGGTTTTGGGTTTATGCGGTTCTGGCACATCAATGTACAGGTGCGGTTAAATTTTTCTGATAACAGTATTAAAATTGTTTATGGCAACTTTGAATTATCTGATTGTTCGCCACCACCCTTTGCCACCGTGTGTGAGGGTACCGGTGTAAGTGTTGGTATCAGCAGTAACGGAACAAATGAAATTGAGTATCTGAATGCACGGGAGGTTCCAAAAGGAGCTGGACTGAATTCGCTCAGCCCGGTTCCATTTATACAAAGCACAAGGGGTAACGGCTGCTTTATACATGATGAAAGAAGCATTCCGGCAGGAACTACTTTTACCTGGATACCGGGTAAATTATTTCCACCCGATACATATAACGCCGCTCCGGTAGAAGCCACAACAGCCACTATCAAATTTAACAGCATACCTGTAGCTGATGGTTATGAATACAACATCAGACCGGCAGGTTCCAACCAAACATGGCCTGAAACAGGAAATATTTTTACAGATACCACAATCAATCTTACAGGTTTGCTTCCTGATACAGAATATGAACTGGCAATTCGCAGCAGAAAAGGCAACGCCGTTTCTGCCTGGCGGTATTTCAGCAACAGGTTTACCACGCCCTGCGTTACGGCAGCCATTCCCTATATGGCAGACTTTACAGATGCAGCCTGTATGAAAGTGATCAGGGACAGCGCTACAGGCATAGGATGGGGTGGTGGCAACCTCGCAAATGAGTATGATTATGCTGCATCACCCGTTGGCAGTTGGATGTTTAGCAGGAGGCTGCCGCTGAATGCAGGCACTACTTATAGGATTTATTTTAAATACTCAGCTAATACTTTTGGTGGCCGAACATTGGATAATAATTTAAAAGTGCAAATGAGCCGGGGATACGATGATACGCTGAACCTTGTTTCATCACCGGTATTAAATGTGCCGTTGCGGTTTGCAGATAATCAAATAACGGGGCTGGATACATTTATGTTATTCACGCCTGCGGCTAGTGGCACTTATACAGTAGCTTTTTATGGCAGGGCAAGCAGGGCATTGGGTATTACACAGGTATCTGATCTGGAAGTATTTGACAATGCAGTGATGAATACTATTCCCTGTCCCGGCTTGCTATCGCCGGCCAACAACAGTGTACTGCCTTTGTTTAATAATATCTCCCTGAACTGGTCTGCTGTTTCAAAAGCAACCAAATATTATTATTATGTAAGCGATTCTGCCTATTATGGAGACCTTACCACGTTCGATGTAAGTGAAACCCGTGATCTATCCTCTTTTTATGTTTACACCGGGGGCCCGGAGGGTAACCGCAGTGATTGGTATGTGATACCAAGAGTGTATGCTTCCCGGCTGGAAGGATGCAGTACAAATGTAAGAACGTACAGGATGGAAAATCCTGCATCACCACCTAACGATCTTTGTGCCAATGCCATCACCCTGCCTGTTAGCAATGGCTTTTGTTCACAACCGCAAAAAGGCTCTTTAATAAAATCCACTTTTAGTAATAACAGCGATACGGCAGGCAACTGTATGCCCGTGCATGAAGTGCCGGATGATGTGTGGTATAAAATAACTATACCGGCTACCGGAAATACTGTTTTACAACTGAGCAGGTATAATAACAACACGGCCACCAATTTAAGTATGATGGCATTCAGTGGGGGCTGTGGTACGCTGACACGTATTGCCTGTGCGTTCCAAAACAGTTTTGGCTTTCCTGTTGATACCATTTCTTACATCTGCCGCATGTCTATTACCGGCCGGACCCCTGGCGAAACTATTTTTATCAGGGTTTCCACCGCTTCTTTTAATGCGCCGGGCTTTGGTATTATAACCGATTCAAAAAGTTATTTCACCATTGGGGCATTTGACAATACTGCATCGGTGATGCCGGCAATAGCCAGCAATGCCGGCACTTGCAACAGCCTGCAGGCAACAACCATCGACAGCGCCTCTGGTAAATTGTATATGTGGGTGCCGCTACTGACCACTAACGGCAATATTATTGGTGAAGTACATCCGGCAGGAAGTGCTTTGGGCAATGTAACCGGGGGCGTATATGTAAACAACGGTGCTTTACGAAGTACTAACGGCGTAGCATATCTCGACAGGAATTTCACCATCACGCCATCTGCATTGCAGTTAAAACAAAGCTTTTCCAAAGTATGGGTACGGTTATATGCCAAACAAACTGAAATCAATACCTATAATGCTGCCGCCAATGATGCAACCTTAGGTAATTATAAAATAAATAAAAATACAGACGATTGTTCTGCCACATTTATCAGCCCCGGCAATGCTGTTTTGAATATAACAGACTCCGGCAGGTATAGCAACGATTATTTTCTTACGGCTGCCACCACTGCTTTTTCATCTTTTTACTTATTTAAGGGCGGCGTGGGCTTGCCATTGCCACTTCAATTAATTTCTTTTAGAGTAGTATTACAAAATAAAAACCCCTTGCTCACCTGGATCACCAGCAACGAAGTGAATGTGTCGCATTTTGAGATTGAGCGGAGTATCAACGGCATCGAATTTACCACAGTGGCAAACGTGCCATCACAGGCTGGCAGCGTTGATAAAACATACCGGTTTACTGATGTTGCTGCATGGGAAGGCATTAACTATTACCGCCTTAAAATGATTGACCGGGATGGAAAATTCAGCTACAGTTCTATTCTAAAAATTGAAGCCGGGAAAAAAAACAATGTCAGTATTGTACCCAACCCGGTAAAAAATTATTTTGTTATTACCGGCGCAGAAGGGTTCACCGGTATATCAATAACAGATGTCACCGGAAGAATGGTAAAGCAAATGAAATGGAATGCCGCTAACCGCTACCAAACCACCGGGCTTACCAAAGGTGTTTACATAGTAAGGTTACTGAACGGTAAAGAATTTACTGCCCTAACAATCGTCATTGAGTAAAGTGTGTTTTTTTTGTATGCTTAAAAGCCCCGCCTGTTTTACAGTGGGGCTTTTGCATTTATAAACAAATAATCTTCAGAATTACGCACTGCCCCCGCCGCCCAATAAATTATCTACTGCTCCGCCCAGCATGGGGAACTTTTCCGTTACATATTCCTTTATAGTTTCCAGTACTTTTTTTGCCTGCTCATCATTGATGCCTGCATTCTCTTTTAGTTTGTCTATTAACTCCTGCATTGGTTATGTTGATTTTTAATGATGATTTTGTAAGATGGATATGATTTATATGATTGCCTCCAGGTTTAGGTATCATACCTGTCTACTCTTTCAATACCCTGCATCGACAAAAGGCGGTTGCACAATTCATCCAGTTCATCTTTATCATGTACAAAGATCTTGATGTTGCCTTCAAAGATGCCATCTTTTGCCTCTATTGACATGGCAGAAATATTAAATTTCATTTCGCCGCTGATGAGGTTGGTTATTTTATGTATCACGCCCACATCATCCAGCCCAATGATTTTTAAACTGGTAAGAAAAGAGATCTCTTTATTCTTTGCCCATTTGGTTTTAACAATCCGGTGCCCATAATTCGCCATCAGCCTGGCTGCATTGGGACAATTGGTGCGGTGTATTTTTAATCCTTCTCCTGTTGTTACAAAACCAAATACATCATCTCCCGGAATAGGTTTACAGCAGTTTGCCAGCGTGTACACGATCTTATCGCTGCTTTCGCCAAAAATGATCAGCTCCGACTCTTTTTTATCATAGGTCTTCTCCTGCTCTGGTTATTTTCGGGCTCCGGTTTTTCGGGCCTGGGGAAAAACAACCTGTCTCCTGAAGCAGAAAAATCTTTTAGTTCTTTCAGGTCTATTTTTTTGGTGGCAATATCATACAACAGGTCGAGTGAAGAATTTACCTTATAAAAGGAGGCCAGTTCTTCCAGGTTGTGCTGAGTGATTTTACCATTGATCGCATCCAGTTTTTTCTGGAGTATCACTTTGCCCTCATCGGCCACACTTCTTTTTTCTTCTTTGAGGGTGTCTTTTATTTTTTGTTTTGCCTTACTGGTAATCACCAGGTTCAGCCATTCCTGGTTAGGCTTCTGTTTGGCGCTGGTGATGATCTCGATCTTGTCGCCACTACGGAGCTTATGGCCCAGCGGCACCAGTTTGTGATTTACCTTGGCACCGATACAGCGGCTGCCCACGGCAGTGTGTACACTAAAGGCAAAATCCAGTGCACTGGCGCCCACAGGCAGCATCCTTACATCGCCCTTGGGTGTGTACACATAAATTTCTTCAGTAAGAAACGATGTTTTAAAATCCTGCAGAAAGTCAAGCGAATTGGTATCCTGGTTGCTCAGCGCTTCCCTTATCTGGTGAAACCATTTGTCAAAACGGCTTTCGTCGGTAGTGCCTTCTTTGTATTTCCAATGTGCAGCAAGACCTTTTTCTGCGATCTCGTTCATGCGCTTGGTACGTATCTGTACTTCCACCCATTTACCGCCAGGCCCCATTACAGTTGTATGCAGGGCTTCATAACCATTGCTCTTTGGGTTGCTCAGCCAGTCACGCAGCCTTTCCGGTGAGGGATTGTATTCGTCCGTGATCATACTGTACACTTTCCAGCAATCCTCTTTTTCTTTTTCATGCGGAGAATCAACAATAATACGGATGGCAAACAGATCATATACTTCCTCAAAACTCACGCCCTTCTTCTTCATCTTGTTCCAGATAGAATGGATGCTTTTGGGCCTGCCAACAATGTCAAATTTAAAATCTGCCTTGTCTAGTTTATCTTTTAGAGGCCTGATAAAATCGTTGATGTACCTTGTTCTTTCCCTGCGGGTGTCGTTGAGTTTCTGGGCAATGTATTTGTAGGTATCCGGCTCCAGGTATTTCATCGACAGGTCTTCCAGTTCTGTTTTGATGGCATATAAACCCATGCGGTGGGCAAGGGGGGCGTAAACGTACACTGTTTCACTGGCTATCTTTAATTGTTTCTCCCTTTTCATGCTGTCCATGGTACGCATGTTGTGGAGGCGGTCGGCCAGTTTTATCAGGATCACCCTTGGGTCATCCGTAAGCGTTAGTAAGATCTTTTTGAAGTTTTCCGCCTGCTGGCTGGTATTGGCATCCATCACCGTGCTGATCTTAGTCAGCCCGTCAACGATCTTCGTGATCTCAGCACCAAATTCCCTTTGCACATCTTCCAGGGTAATATCGGTGTCTTCTACTGTGTCATGCAACAAGGCGCAAATGGTACTTCGGATACCCAGCCCAATTTCTTCCACACAGATTTTTGCAACTGCGATTGGATGGAGTATATAGGGCTCGCCACTTTTCCGGCGCATGGTTTTATGGGCGTCCACCGCCATTTCAAAAGCAATACGGAGCAGTTCTTTATCACCCGGTTTTAGTTTGGGCTTTAATTCCTTCAATAACCCACGGTACTGCCGGAGTATTTCCTTCTTCTCTTCCTCTTCGGTAAGGTTGTATTTTACTATCGGTTCTTTAATATCCATTAAAACGAATTTAGCTTAAAAAACGATTATCCCGTTGCTTTGTATGCAGATAGTGTGCCTGCCTTAACGTTATAGCCCCTGATGGGATTGCAATATCCATGCTTAGCTCTCTTTGCCGCTTTATCACCGCGATTAAGTAATTCGTGTGTTATTCTTGCAATTCATGACCCGATCTGCTGCTTTTGATGGCCCGCAACCTAATCTCGTGGCAAACCAAAAATTCAAATATCTTTGCCCGGATCGAAAAAAACAACATATGGCCGCCAGTTTCAATCCAGATAAACAACACACACTCAGCAACCCGGTAAGCATATCCGGTACCGGGCTTCATACCGGTGTAAAAGTGGATATGACCTTACGGCCTGCTAACCCGGGCTTCGGTTTCCAGTTTCAGCGTATAGATATTGCCGGGATGCCCATTATAAAAGCAGATTGCGACCTGGTAACCGATACTTCCCGTGGCACTACCTTAGAACAAGGCGAAGTAAAAGTGAGCACGGTGGAACATATCCTGGCGGCATTGGTGGGTATGGGAGTGGACAATTGCCTGATCGAGATCAATGGACCGGAGATCCCCATTATGGACGGCAGCAGCGAACCCTTTGTGGAAATAATTGAAGAAGCCGGTGTATTGGAGCAGGATGCTACCAAAACATGGTATAGCCTCGACACCAACATGTCTTTTTATGATGAAGTAAAAAGAGTGGAGATGACAGCCATGCCGGCAACTGATTATAAGGTAACCACGCTGATCGATTTTAACTCTCCTGTACTGGGTACGCAGCATGCCGGTTTAAAAACCATGCAGGATTTTAAAACGGAGATAGCGCCCTGCCGCACGTTTTGTTTTTTGCATGAACTGGAAATGCTGATCGATAATAACCTGATCAAAGGCGGCGATATCAATAACGCCATCGTGGTGGTGGACAAAGCGGTAACTGACCAGGAAATGGCGAGACTGGCAAAGGCTTTTGGAAGGGAAAAAATAGAAGTGAAAAGCGAAGGGTACCTGAACAACCTGGAGTTGCGTTTTCCCAATGAACCAGCCAGGCATAAGCTGCTGGATGTGATTGGTGACCTGGCGCTCATTGGTTACCCTATCAAGGCACATATCATGGCCAACAGGCCCGGGCACAGCACCAATGTGGAGTTTGCAAAAAAGATTAAGCAATACATCAAAAAGAACAAGCATACCAAGGATATACCCATTTATGATCCTAACCAGCCGCCGGTATTCAGCCAGCAGCAGATAGAAAAAACATTACCACACCGCTACCCTTTTTTATTGGTTGATAAGATCATTGAACTCACGGATAAGCATATTGTTGGAATAAAGAATGTAACGTTTAATGAATTTTTCTTTCAGGGGCATTTTCCGGGAAACCCTGTAATGCCGGGCGTATTACAAATAGAAGCGCTGGCACAAACCGGCGGTTTACTGTGTATCAACGCCATGCCCGAAGGTCAGTACGATACGTATTTTTTAAAGATCGACAACTGTAAGTTCAAGCAAAAAGTAGTGCCGGGTGATACCATGTTACTAAAAATGGAACTGGCAGAACCCATCCGTCGGGGGATTTGTGTAATGAAAGGAAGTGTATTTGTAGGTAATAAACTTTGTACTGAGGCAGATCTGACAGCACAGTTGGTAAAAAGAAATTAAAACAATTATTCAATTTGATGATTTGATAATTTGATGATGAACAAAAAAAACAGGAAGACATTATCAAATCTCCAAATCTTCAAATCTTCAAATTAATATGATTCATCCACACACTTACATACACCCCAACGCCAAGCTTGCTACCAATGTAAAAGTTGATCCATTCAGCGTTATTCATCAAAATGTTGAGATAGGCGAAGGAACCTGGATCGGCAGCAACGTTACCATCATGGAAGGGGCCCGTATTGGAAAGAACTGCCGCATCTTCCCCGGCGCCGTAATAGCCGCCATACCGCAGGACCTGAAATATGAAGGCGAAGTAACAACTGTTGAAATTGGCGACAATACCACCATCCGTGAATTTGTAACTGTGAACCGGGGCAGCAAAGACAGGTGGACAACAAAAATTGGAAGTAACTGCTTGCTGATGGCCTATAGCCATGTGGCGCATGATTGCATCATTGGCAACAATTGTATCATGAGCAACAATACACAAATGGCGGGTCATGTTATTGTAGGAGACTTTGCCATACTGGGTGGTATGTGTGCGGTTCACCAGTTTGTACAAATAGGGCAGCATTCCTTTGTAAGCGGTGGTTCATTGGTTAGCAAAGACGTACCGCCATACATTAAAGCAGGCCGTACACCCCTGAGTTATGCCGGTGTAAATTCAGTTGGTTTAAAACGCCGTGGTTTTTCGCTCGACAGGATCAACCAGATACTGGATATCTACCGCATTATTTACAATAAAGGAATGAATACATCGCAGGCACTGAATTTTATTGAAGAAGAAATTACCGCTACCGATGAAAGAGACGAGATCGTTACGTTTATACGTGACAGTGGCAGGGGTATTATCAAACGTTTTGTAAAGGGAAGCGGGGATGATGAGTAGGCGCCCCCTCCGCTCCCTAAAGGGGAACTAAGGATCAGTCAGTATGATTAACTTTTACCAGTTTTTTTATTTTTTGATTTCTAAATATTGTGTAGCAAGCTTTTGTAATTCTATTAAACATCTTTGCGTAGCGCACTTTTACTCAATACCAGTATTCATCATAAATTAAAAACCACTGTTAACTTGTCAAAATAAAGGGTAAAGTTAGCAGGTTATAAATTCCCCTTTAGGGGATAGGGGTATGCAAATCACACTTTCAAATATTGGCAAACGTTTTAACCGGGAATGGATCTTCCGGAACCTCGACTATACTTTTAGTGTGCCAAAAAAGTATGCCATTACGGGTTCAAATGGGTCGGGCAAATCAACCTTGCTGCAGGTAATTGCCGGTGCGGTTACACACAACGAAGGACAAATTGAATATTCGGTCCATCCTGATAAGTTTACAACTGAACAACACTACCGGCATATCTCCCTTGCTGCCCCATATCTTGAATTGATAGAAGAAATGACGGCAAATGAACTGCTTCAGTTTCATGCTTCCTTTAAACCATTATCCATATCAAAAAAGAAAGCGTTGCAGATTGTTGGGCTTGAAAAAGCGGCAGATAAACAGGTTCGTTACTATAGCAGTGGCATGAAACAACGTTTAAAACTGGCGCAGGCTTTTTTTAGCAATGCCCCGGTTTTGTTACTGGATGAACCCACTACTAATTTAGATGCAGAAGGTATTGCATTATATCAGGAGCTTATCAGTAATTACACCACAAACAAACTGGTTATTATCAGCAGTAACGATAAACAGGAATATGAATTTTGTGAAGAAGTGATCTCTATTGCTCAATTTAAGCGCTGATCCTTTTTCTCTTCCACCAGTCTTTTTTCATGGTTGGTTTCTCCACCAGCAAAAAGAAAACAGCACTCACAATAAGTATGAACGTAATGGTGATGCATAAATGTATGGAGCCGTTGATAAAAATATTTTCGCTGAACCGGATGCCTGCCATACTGTACATCAGTAACCCAATTACACCAGGATGTAAAAGATAAATGCTGTAACACATGCCTCCAATGATGGTAACTGGCGTAAAACTTAATAATCTTTTTAGCGTTGCATTCTGTATGCCCCAATAAAAGTACCCCATCATTAAAAACAGCTTGCCAATACAAAACCACATACTTACATAATATGCAGGAACAAAAACCGATAGTATAAAACAACCTGTTCCAGCAAGGGCATATAAATGGGAGTTGTAATTTTTTTTATCCAGCACATACCAGTCGGCCAGCAGCATACCGCCCATGAAATAGCAGCCCTTATCAAGAATATTGGCAATATGGTATTGATGACTATAAGAATAAGCTGCTCCGGCAATGATGAGTACAAGTAATATAATTCTTCTTGTGTTCCTGGGTCTGATATGGTACAGCAACGCAAACAGCGGCATCAAAAGATAAAACTGTATCTCAACTTCCAGGCTCCATGCCACACCATTTACCAGCGAATGATCGTCAAAAACAATATTGTGAACATAGAATAAGGAAGCAAAAAAATGTGGCAGCAATTCATGGAAGGTTTCGTGTTGTAAAAAATATACCCTGAAAATAAAATAGATGATGAGGGTGATAATATACACTGGTTCCAGCCTGGTAACCCTGCGCCAGTAATAGGGCCGTAGTTGAACCTTTTTCTGCTGCAGCAACTTCTCTTTTGCAAAGGGTACAGCAAGAATAAAACCGCTGATGATAAAAAAAAGTGACACCCCACTTACTCCCTCCAATAAAAATTTATAAAGGAAAGAAGACTTGTCTTGCGATTGCAGCACGGTATTGGTAATGTAGGTGCCGCCATGCGCCATTACCACCACAAAGAATATGGCAATAAATCGAAGGCCGTCAATTTCGGGAATATAATTGCCGGATGAAGTTACCCTTCGCAGGCTGCTGATCAATTGTTGCCGGAGGCTCATCGGTTTGTTTTATCGCCTGCTGGCAATCAGCAAATTCAAATCGGTGAACTTGAGGTCAAACCTTTCACTCAGGTGAAAATTGGTAAGACTGCCTTTGAATAGATAAATGCCGGAGCGGATATTGATCTTATGCCACACGATATGGTCGATACCGCCTTCATCAGCCGTTTCCAGCATCAGCGGCATCAGCACATTGCTGATGGCCTGAGAGGCAGTACGAGCAAAACCACTGGGAATATTCGGCACACAGTAATGGATCACATCATATTTTTTAAACGTGGGCCGGTCATGCGTGGTTACCTCACTTGTTTCAAAACAACCGCCGCGGTCAACACTCACATCTACGATCACCGTTCCCGGCCGCATATTGCTTACCATGGCTTCGCTCACCACAATGGGTGTTCGGCCACTGGTACTGCTGAGAGCACCCACCGCCACATCACAGGTTTTTAATTGCTTGGCAAGTATTTTGGGTTCAATCACGGAGGTCCATAAACGCCCTCCAATATTATTTTGCAGCCGCTTAAGCCGGTAAATGCTGTTGTCAAAGATCTTTACGCTGGCACCCATGGCCAAGGCTGTCCTGGCAGCATATTCACCTACAATGCCTGCACCAATGATGATCACTTTGGTAGGTGGAATACCACTGATGCCGCCCACCAATACCCCTTTGCCATTATTGGCATTACTCAAATATTGGCCTGCGATCAGCATCACCGCACTGCCGGCAATTTCACTCATACTTCTTACAATGGGATTGTGGCCGCTATCGTCTTTTAAATTTTCAAAACTCAGGGCTGTGATCCTTTTGTCCATCATTTTCTCCAATATCTCCTTCTTCATTACGGCAAGGTGTATGGGAGAAATGATGTATTGACCCTGCTTTAACAATTCACATTCTTCTTCACTTACCGGCGCACTTTTTACCAATATGTCGCATTCATACACTTTCTTTTTGTCAAAAGCGATCTCTGCACCTGCTTCGCTGTAATCTTTGTCGGTATAGCTGGCACCTTCTCCGGCCTTGGTTTCCATCACTACACGATGACCATTGGCTACCATCACACCAACAGCTTCGGGTGTAAGTGCAATCCTGTTTTCACTAAAGGAAGTTTCTTTAGGAATACCTATAAAAAGTATGGCCCCTTTTGGTTTTACGTCTAATGTTTCTTCTAATGTTTCGTAAGAAAAGGATGGAGATACAAATGGTTTGGATGTAGCCATAAAAAAATTGAATACTTGTGACGACAGCTGATCTGCTGGGTTTTAAAAACGTTGATATGCTTACAAATTACAAATTAATTGTGAGTTTACGGGTTTCATTATCCACAGGAAAAAGGTGAAGGTGCAGCGTATCTCCAGGAAAAATACCGGGTGCTTTTTCAGGCCACTCCACAAAACAACAGTTGCCTGAATATAAACAGTCTTCCACGCCGGCCTGTATGGCTTCTTCCTCATCTTTTAACCTGTACATATCAATATGATACATGATATAGCCATCAGCGGACTGGTACTGGTTGATGATGGAGAAAGTGGGGCTGCCGACAGTGTCTTTCACACCCATTGATGCACAGATGGCATGCACCAGGGTGGTTTTACCTGCACCCATATCGCCGTGTAATGCAACCACCTTGTTTTTTTCAAGCATTGTAGCGATCTCTTTTGCAACCCCGTTGATATTATCAAGAGAGAATTTTAAATCCATGTTGCAAAGATATTTTCCATCATTAGCAATTCAATCACCGTAAGCATGAATAATTTTGCACTATGGAAAAAGTTGAATGGAAAGTAGAGGGAATGGATTGTACCAATTGTGCGCTCACCATCAGTAAATACCTTAATAAAGAAGGTATGAAGGAGGTAAAGGTGAATTTTATAGGAGGAGATGTAAGCTTTGAAATGAAAAGTGATGCTGTAAAGGAATCATTAGCCAAAGGAATTGAAGGTTTGGGATATAAAGTGATCAGTAATGACCGGAAGCAAACCACTCACCATTCACGATTCACCATTCACTTCCTTACCAATCACCTGCAGCGTTTTCTTTTTTGCCTGCCTTTTACATTGTTATTAATGCTGCACATGCTGCCATGGCATATTCATTTTTTAATGAACCCCTGGATACAATTGGCCATCTGCCTGCCCGTGTTTATTGTTGGCATGAGTTATTTTGGCGTGAGTGCCATCAAGAGTTTGCGGGGCGGTGTGCCTAATATGAATGTATTGATTGCGGTAGGTGCCACAGCTGCCTTTGTGTACAGTTTAGTGGGTACGTTTTGGGGCAATATGGATTATATCTTTTATGAAACAACGGCCACCATTATCACCTTGGTTTTTTTAGGTGAGTGGGTAGAAAACCGGTCGGTGATGATGACCCAGAAAGAACTCGACAAATTATCAAAGCAGCAGATTGTAATGGCCAATATGATCGCTTTTGATGAAGATCATAAAGAAGTGATATTGCCGGTGGAAAGTGATCAACTAAGAGTGGGCGACCTGGTACTGATAAAAAGTGGAGAACAGGTGCCGGCAGATTGCAAAATACTATGGGGCGATATACATGTAAACGAAGCGCTGCTTACAGGCGAAAGCAAACCTGTTTCAAAACATAAAAAAGATACGCTTACCGGCGGTAGCCTGGTTACAGACGGAACGGTAAAAGCACAGGTGACCGCAGTTGGTAAAGACACGGTGTTAAGTAATATTGTAAATCTTGTAAAACAGGCGCAATCAGAAAAGCCACCCGTGCAGCAACTGGCAGATAAAATAAGTGCGGTTTTTGTGCCGGCCGTTATTGTTATAGCTGTTCTTACTTTTCTATTGAATTATTTTTTGTTCGATATCTCCGGTACCAGTTCATTGATGCGAAGCATTGCCGTGCTGGTGATCAGTTGCCCCTGTGCAATGGGCCTGGCCACACCCGCCGCCATTGCCGTTGGACTGGGCAGGGCTGCAAAAAATGGTATTTTATTCCGCAACGCCAAAAGCCTGGAGCTGTTTAAAAATATCAGGATGGTGGTGTTTGATAAAACCGGCACCCTCACCAAAGGAAACCTGGTGATCACAAAATTTGAAAGCAGTTCGGATGAAGATGCGTTTAAGCAGCTGGTTTTTTCACTCGAAAAATATTCGAATCATCCTATTGCAAAAGCCATCACCGCAACCTGGAAAACCGGCAATGCCATTCAATGGAAAAAAGTAGAGGAGATAAAAGGAACGGGAGTTGCAGGAGAGGATTCTGCTGGCAATCATTACAAAGTGGGCTCATTTAAAATGGCAGCCGGGCTTACAAATGATCAAAGTCACGCTGTGTATGTTATAAAGAATGATTTATTGATTGGCTGGATAGATGTGGAAGACGAAGTAAGAACAGAGGCTGCGGAGGTAATACAATATTTTAACGCCAAGGGTATTAAAACAGTGTTATTAAGTGGCGACAGCAAGGAAAGAACCAATGCGGTGGCAGTAGCCTTAGGTATTAAAGAAGTATATGCAGAAAGATCGCCGGAAGAAAAACTGACAATCATTGAACAGTTGAATGCGGCCATGCCTGTTGCGATGGTGGGTGATGGTATCAATGATGCGCCCGCACTGGCAAAAGCCACGATCGGCATTTCTTTAAGTGAAGCCACACAACTGGCCATGCAAACAGCACAGGTGGTATTGATGAATAAAGGCATCCGCAATTTACCCTTGGCACTTGGCCTGGGCAAGCATACTTTCTCCACCATTAAGGGCAACCTGTTTTGGGCATTTATCTACAATGTGGTGGCGATACCTGTAGCAGCAGCGGGATTTCTTCAGCCGGGTATCGCTGCATTGGCCATGGGATTGAGCGATGTGGTACTGGCGATAAATTCTGTTTGGTTAAATTATAAGAAAGTGATTTAATTTGACACAGAAATTTTGCTCTTGACAATTCAACAAATACTTAAACAATACTGGGGCTACGATTCCTTCCGTCCCTTACAGGAGGATATCATTAATAGTGTGCTGCAAGGAAAGGATGTGCTGGCATTGCTGCCTACAGGCGGTGGCAAATCAATTTGCTTCCAGGTACCTGCCTTAGCCAGGGAGGGAATTTGTTTGGTGATTAGTCCCCTGATCGCATTGATGAAAGACCAGGTGCAGAACCTGAAACGTAAAGGCATTCCTGCGCTCTCCATTTACTCCGGCATGAGTTTTTTGGAAACAAAAAAGACACTGCAAAATGCCATGCATGGCAATTATAAATTCCTGTATGTGTCACCCGAAAGAGTAGAGACAAAATTGTTCCTCGAATACCTGCCAGGTATGAATGTGAGTTTGATTGCAGTGGATGAAGCGCATTGTATTTCCCAATGGGGATACGATTTCAGGCCGCCTTACCTGCGCATTGCCAGTTTAAGGGAGCATTTACCGGGTGTGCCTGTGCTGGCTTTAACAGCATCTGCCACAAAAAAAGTGCAGGATGATATTTGTGATAAGCTTGCTTTTCAAAACACACAGTGGCGGTTTCAACAGTCTTTTGAAAGACCCAATCTTTCTTACAGCGCTTTTAATGTTCCTTCAAAGCAAAGCAAGCTGCTGGAAGTGCTGAATAATGTGCCTGGCACGGCCATCGTGTATTGCAAAAGCAGGAAGCATACAAAGGACATAGCGGATCTGTTGAGGTTAAGAAATATCAAGGCAGATTTTTATCATGCAGGATTGAGTAATGAAGAAAGAAGCCGCAAACAGGAGAACTGGATCAACAATGCCACCAGGGTAATTGTGAGTACCAATGCATTTGGCATGGGGATCGACAAGCCGGATGTAAGAGTGGTGGTGCATTATGATGTGCCTGATTGTATTGAAAATTATTACCAGGAAGCCGGGAGGGCAGGTCGTGACGGAAAAAGGGCTTATGCGGTACTGTTATATAACGAAAGGGAACTGCATGACCTTCAGCAGCAAACCAATATCCGGTTCCCGGCCAAAGAGGCGATCACAAAAATTTATACTGATGTGATGAACCACCTGCAGGTTCCGGCAGGAAGCGGCGAAACGGTGAGCTACGATTTTGATATTGCCTTGTTTGCCCGGGCATTTAAAGCCGATATTCTTACAGCAACCTATGCTATCAAAGTACTGGAACAGGAGGGGGTGTTTGTTTTTAACAGCAGTTTTTTTAAGCCATCCACCGTTGTTTTTACCTGTACAAAAGAAGTATTGAATGATCTTGAAAAGCAACAACCTTTACTGGACGACATGGCAAAGGCCCTGTTGAGGTCATATGAAGGAATATTTGATTTTCCATCCGCTGTTAACGAAAACAGCCTGGCTGGTTTTACCAGGCAAAGCAAGGAAGCCGTAGTAAAGCTATTGCAGCAACTGAATAGTTTTGGTATCATCTCCTACCAGCCTCAAAAAGAAAAGCCACAACTGACCCTGCTTCAAAACAGGATGTATGCCGACAGCTTTGTTATAAACCTGGAAGATTACTTAAAAAGGAAAGCGCTATTTGAAGAGCGGATCAAAGCTGTAGTTGCTTTTGCCAACGACAGCTTGCAATGCCGCAGTAAACAGCTTGCATCCTACTTTAATGCTGGTATAGGAAAAAACTGTGGGATTTGTGATAATTGTATCAATCAACAGGAAATAAAAATAAGTACAGAAGAATTTGAGGCCATCGCCAGTCATATATATTCTGGAATGGATGCAGGCTTGTATTCAATCAACGAATTGCTTGGCCAGTTGTCAAAAATCAAAAAAGAAAAGTACTGGAAGGTGCTGGATTTTTTGCAGGCAGAGCAAAAAATTATTTTAAACAAAGAAGGCAAATTGATTAAGAAATTTTAATCGCAAATGATTGCATATTCGATTTTGTTTTGCTGCACTTACAGGCTTAAGGGCATAAAAAAAGGGACCAAGATAGAAATCTAGTCCCGCTTTAAAATCCAATATCCTATGAAAAACCGATACGAAGATAGGGGGGAAAACTAATCTGAGCAAGGAAAATAGAGACTTTTTTATAAGATTTTTTAACAATCTATGTGTAATGCTAACACATAGTCGATAAAAATATGATTGATTATCAATTAGTTAATTAAATTTAGGCCGACCTAAAAAAAAATTGAAGGATAGCTGTTTTTTCAAGTGCCTGTTTTTATCATCATTCGTACTTTTTGATTTTTTTCTGTTTTTAAGTGTTGTTGTAAAGCGCAGTTATCCTGGTTCACCCGGTTGTGATCGTTGTTTAATGATGCTATGTAAAACATTTTTTGTTTTGAATGATTTCATTTTAGGTGATTGCATCAATTCGCTCTATTTTTACGCCCGGTTAAAAAAATTGATCAGGAATAAAAGAAATAAATAAATGGTAGATGTTATTTTAGGTTTGCAATGGGGCGATGAAGGAAAAGGTAAGATAGTTGATTATTTTGCTCCTTCTTACGATGTGGTTGCCCGTTTTCAGGGAGGGCCAAATGCAGGGCATACTTTGTATGTGAATGGTCAAAAAGTGGTACTGCACCAGATACCCAGCGGTATATTTCATCCGGGAAAAATAAACCTGATTGGTAACGGGGTGGTGCTGGATGCAGTTACTTTAAAAAGAGAATGCGAAAAAGTGGCTGCCATGGGGGTTGATTACAAAAAGAATCTTTATATCAGCGAACGCACCCACCTGATTTTACCAACACACAGGGCACTGGATAAAGCCAGTGAGATAGCTAAAGGAAATGATAAAATTGGTTCTACCTTAAAGGGTATTGGTCCTGCTTATATGGACAAAACCGGCCGTAATGGTTTAAGGGTGGGTGATCTGCTGGATAAGAGTTTTACTTCTCAATACATAAAACTCCGTTTAAAGCACCAGCGGCTGCTCGACAATTATAATTTCCAGGAAGACATCAGCAATTGGGAAGATGAATTTTTTGAAGCAATAGAAGAGTTGCGGAGTTTCAATATTGTAAACGGCGAATATTTTATCAATGATAAAATTCAGCAGGGCAAAAAGATATTAGCCGAAGGTGCTCAGGGAAGTATGCTCGATGTTGACTTTGGAACCTTTCCTTTTGTTACCAGCAGCAATACTATTTCAGCCGGAGTATGCACAGGGCTGGGTATTGCCCCTCAAAAGATAAAAGAAGTGCTGGGTGTTTCTAAAGCTTATTGCACCAGGGTAGGCAGCGGTCCGTTTCCAACTGAACTGAATGATGAAATGGGTGAACAGATACGTACTACAGGAAGCGAATTTGGCGCCACTACCGGAAGGCCACGCCGTTGCGGCTGGATTGACCTGGTGGCATTGAAAATGGCCTGTATGGTAAATGGTGTAACGCAGATCATTATGACCAAGACAGACATACTGGACGCTATTGCTGAATTGAATGTGTGTGGGGCGTATAAAATAAACGGGAAGGAAGTGACAGAAGTGCCATTCCAGATGAACAGGATGCAGATTGAACCTGTTTACAACAGCTTTGCAGGGTGGCAAACAGACATATCCTCATTAAAGGAGTATGAAGCGCTGCCGATAAAAATGAAGGAATATATCAACTATATCAACAGCTACCTCCAGGTGCCGGTAAAGTATATTAGTAATGGCCCCGGAAGGGATCAAATTATTACCGCATAAAAGGTTCTCAAAAAAAATCAGGAAATTATTTGGCCAATTAAAAATCTCTAAGAAATTTTACAGCTTAATTGTTTGTTATGGCGGCAAAATCAACCAAAGGAAAAAGTACAACTCCAAAAGCAGATGAGGTGAAAAAATCTACTGCTAAAGCATCTCCTAAACCCAAGAAAGATGTGGACGAAGAGGATGATGACGATGATATGGAAGAGGATGAAAAACCTGTGAAAAAGGGAAAGGCAAGCTCTAAAAAGGGCAAAGACGATGATGACGATGAGGAGGAAGAAGCAGAAGTGGAAGATGATTGGGAAAAAACAGAAGAGGATGACGACTGGGATCCTGATTTCGATGAATTCGATCTGCCTAAATCAAAGTCAAAAAAGACTCCAGGGAAAAAAGCAGCTAAAGAAGAAGAGGAAGAAGATTTTAAGATCGATGAAGATTTTAAAGATCTTGGATTTGACGATGGTGGCGGAGGCGGCTTTGATGATGATGACGATTTTTAACTTCTATTGCCGGGTAAACAGCCGGAAGGCATTTTATTGTGAAACGAACTGCTGAATTTCCCGTTACTGATCATAAAGCATTCAAAATTAAAATGCTGAATTGGGCAAACCAGTTCAGCATTTTTTGTTTATTGGATAATCACCAGTATACATTTGAACAGCCGGCTTTTGAATGTTTGCTGGGCGCAGGAAAGAAGCGTGATGTAAAAGCCGCAGCAGGAAATGCCTACCCGTTATTGAAGGACTTTTGCAGTTCAAAAAAAACCTACCTGTTTGGACATTTTGGATACGACTTAAAGAATGAGACCGAACAGCTTTACTCTGATAATTTCGACGGTATCCATTTTCCTGATCTTTATTTTTTTGAGCCGGAAATTGTTTTACACCTGTCATTAGATACACTGGTAATACATACCGACGGTAACCCGGAAGATATTTTTTTTGCTGTTGATACAGCTTCTTCATCTGCCGGTGAATTAAGGAGCGGGCATACCCACATACAAAGCAGGTTTCAAAAGCAGGCATATCTTGATGCTGTTGAAAAGCTGAAGGCACATATTTTACGGGGCGATTGTTATGAAATAAATTTTTGCCAGGAGTTTTATGCAGCACCTGTTGATATTGATCCCCTGGGGCTGTACCTGGGTTTATCACAATCATCACCCAACCCTTTTTCTGCCTTCTATAAATTGAAGGATCATTACTGTATTTGTGCAAGCCCCGAACGGTATCTAAAAAAAAGAGGCCACACGCTTATTTCTCAACCCATAAAAGGAACCAGTTCAAGAAACCAGGCTGATAAAGAAATGGATGATGCCAGCAGGCAGGAGCTGCTTATCAGCGAAAAAGAAAGAAGTGAAAATACCATGGTGGTTGACCTGGTCCGGAATGACCTGAGCAGGATCTGTAAAAAGGGCTCTGTAAAAGTTACAGAACTGCATGGGATCTACAGTTTTCCCCAGGTACACCAAATGATCAGTACGGTACAAGGTGAGGTAGATGACAGCACCAACTGGGTAGATATTATACGGGCCACTTTCCCCATGGGTTCTATGACAGGCGCACCCAAAAAAAGGGTAATGGAGCTGATTGAAAAATACGAGAAAACAAAACGGGGGTTATTTTCCGGTGCTATCGGCTATGTAAAGCCCGATGGCGATTTCGATTTTAATGTTGTGATAAGAAGCCTGCTCTACAATAAAAAGGACCGCTATCTGTCTTACCAGGCAGGCAGTGCCATTACGTTTAAAAGCAAGGCCGCTGAAGAATATAACGAATGTCTTTTAAAGGTAGAGGCGATAAAAAAGTTACTTCAACCCCAATAAAAAAAGCAGTCTTAGTCCGGACGAGCCATTATAAAAACTGCTTACATCAAGGTCTTGGGTTTTATAAATCAGAAGGTAAAGGCCATTAGTTTTAGTTCTCTTACAGCCACATACATAACTACATTCCTGGAATATTGGTCCCCGAAAATGTACAAAAAGGTCTTTCTAATTAATGATTGGTATTTAAAGCGGGCATAACAAAGATGGTTACTAATAATTTAATAACACATAGTACTGGAAATCAATTTAAAGTAGAAATTGCACTACAAGAGTGTAGTTATTTGTACTACATTTTTGTAGTATAAGTAACGGCGGAAGTGCCTTGTTTTGTTTATAGCAGGTTGTTTTCTATTGCATATAGGTTAGATTGGCATTGCTTTTCATGTTCATTTTGCTAAGGATACGGGCCCTGTAGGTACTAACGGTGGTTACACTCAATGAAAGATTGTCTGCTATTTCGCCCACCGCTTTGCCTGCAGCCAGCATTTTAAAAACAACAAATTCCCTGTCGCTCAGGTATTCATGCATTTTTTTATCGGAATCGCTGTCAAGACTATCAGCAATTTTTTCTGCAATAGACAGCGTAATATATTTTTTCCCCTGCATTACTCTTTTTACAGCGTTCACCAGTTCATCCGGTGCTGTATCCTTGCTTAAATAGCCCGACGCCCCGGCCTTTAACACCCTGATGGCATATTGCTCTTCGGGATGGATGCTGAGGATGAGTACGGGTAAGGTGGGATTGTTTTGTTTGATATAGAGCAGCGCATCAAGCCCGCTTTTGCCGGGCATGGTAAGGTCGGATATTACAACATCCCATTTTTCCTTTATCACTTTTTTTATGAGTTCTTCTGCATCGGGCACATCCTCTATGTGGGCATCGGTAAATTCTTCTGCCAGTATTTGCCTCAGGCCTTTTCTCACCACAATATGATCATCGGCAATCAGTATTCTTATCATGTGTACAAATTAATTTTTTGCATGCCATTAAATTATGTGCTAAGCGGCACCGTTACTGAAACGGTGGTTCCCATACCTGGTTCACTTTTAATTTCGTAGTGACCCCCCATTTCCAACGTTCTTTCTTTCATTCCAAACAACCCAAGTGTTTTTTTACTTTCTATATTTTTAAATGAAAAACCTTTTCCGTCATCCGTAATGGTAAGCACCAGGCTGTTGTTTTCTAATTTGAGCGAAGAAACAATTTTTTTTGCATCTGCATGACGGGCTACATTGGTAAGGGATTCCTGGTATATCCTGAACAGCCCCGTTTTAAGCCGGTTAGGTATTTCCGTGTTGCCTGTTTCAGTGGTAAATTCTGAATGGATACCGGATCGTTTTTCAAATTCGTTGCTTTGCCATTCCAATGCGGCCATCAGGCCAAGATCATCCAGCATGCTGGGGCGCAGGTCCATCGATATTTTCCGAACAGATTTTATAGTGTCTTCTATCAACTGCAGCGTGCTGCTGAATTTCTCTTTGATGTCTTCTTCCCGTGGAGCGATTTTTTTATACAACGATGAAATATACATTTTAAGACCGGTGAGCTGCTGTCCCAGTTCGTCATGGATCTCCCTCGCCATATTGGTTCTTTCCTGTTCTCTGATGTCCTGCAGGTGGGTTACCAGTTGTTTTATCTGCTTATAGGAGTTCTGCAGTTTTTCTTCGGCCTTTATCATTTCGCTGATATCCTGTCCGGTTCCTTTCAGCCCGGTAACATCACCATTTTCGTTCTGTATTATTTCACCAATACCCAGTATATGTTTCACCGCACCTTTACCAACAATGATCCTGTGCTGGTAGGTGTACCCTTTTTTATTTTCAATAGCCCTGTGCAGGGTTATATCAAGGCTGGGGAGATCTTCAGGATGAAAACGCTGCCGGTATTTTTCGTATAGTTCTCCCGGCGGAGTATCTTCCAGTTCGTATATACGGTACAGTTCTTTCGACCATTTAAGTTCTTTTGTATACAGGTTATATTCCCAGCTGCCTGTTTTGGCAATCGCCTGCGCCATGTTAAGGTCATGTTCACTTCTTTTCAATTCTTCCTCAGCCCTTTTTGCATCCGTAATGTCAACAAAAGTGAGCACCACCTGTTTCAATTTTTTCTCTTCATCAAATTCGGGAAAGGCATTCATCAGCACCCATGTTCTCCCTTCTTTTCCTGGTTTATCAATTCCTGCCACAATGTTAATTAAAGGTTCTCCGGTTCTGATAACATGTAAGGCCGGGTATTCTTCCTGTGTAAGTCTTTCGCCATCCGGGGAAACAGAATACCATTCAGCGGGTGGAATTTTTTGATCTTCCTGTATACCAAGCAGTCTCGATGCTTCCTGGTTATATAAAATAATGGCTGCATCGGGCTGGTGAACCACCACACCGGCATGAATATTTTCAATGAGGTGCCTGTATCGTTCTTCGCTTTCTTTTAAGGCCGATTCGGTCCTTTTCTTAAAGGTGATATCTTTAAAGAAAACCGACAGACCGTCTGCAGAAGGATAAATGTCATTTTCCAGCCAGCGGTGGAGGGGATGGTAATAATTTTCTAAAAAAACATACTGCTGCTTTTTAAAGGCCGTAAGACAGGCATCATTAAAAACACTGCTGCTGATTTCCCCAAAACCGGTAAAAATATTTTTACCAATCATATGGGCAGGCTCATGACCAAGCATTTCACCTGCTTTTTTATTTACGAACGTAAATGTGAAGTTGCTGTCCAATGCAAGAAAACCATCCGTAATCCTTTCCAGTATATTAGTGGTTTCGGCAGTTTTTATCTTTACCTGTTTTTCGAGTTCCTTGCTGAATTCCTTTTGGCTGTCTTCTAATTTTCTTCTTTCAGTAATATTCCTGTGTACTGCTATGTAGCCCGTAATCAGCCCTTCATTATTTACAATGGTATTGATGGAGGCCAGCACATAGATCTGGTCATTGTTTTTTTTGGTTACCAGGTATTCTGCTTTGTAAAAGCCTGTTTTGTTCAATTCTGCCAGGCTTACCTTTTTTTCTTCGTTGCTGTTGTGAATGGTCATCAGCGTGGAAAGGCCTTTACCTGCAGCATCATGAGCAGGGATATCATAGAGTTCAGCCGCATACTTATTCCAGCTTTCTACAATAAAATTTTTGTCGGTAGTAAAAATAGCATCCGGCAGGTTTTCAATCAATGAAGCCTGGTATCTTAACTGTGCGGCTACTTTTTCTTTTCTTTTAAATTCGAAATAAATAAGCAGCAGAAAACACACCAGTATCACAGAAAAAACAAAAGAAAGAATAAAAAAACGGTAACTCGTTTCCTTAGCGGTATCTTCCAGGTATTGATTGGATTGGTTGATGACGGATCGGTCGCCCAATTCCATTTGCTGAAGGGCAGCACGGAGGCTGTCGTTTATTTTTTTACTTACTCCACTCCTGATCTTTTCCACTATGGCATTTACACCGGCTGAGTCAAAAATGTAAAGGGAGTTTTTTGAATCCTCTATTTTTTCCTGTAGCAGGGTCACCAATTGGTTTACCTGCGGGCTTCTTTCTTTGGCTGTTTGCGTAAATGCATTCAGCGAGTCTATGTCCGCTGCCAGTTTTTTAACCGCCTCACCGTGCGGCTGGCTGTACTCTTTACTGGATGTAAAAGTATAACCCCGCTGGGCAGCATTCAGTTCTTCAATATTATCCAGCATTCTTTCTGTAAGCATGAGTGCCTGCAGCGATCTGCTCGTTGTTTGATTTAAAGCCTTTGTATGGGTAACGTTTTTATAAGTAGCTGACACAAAAAAGCCTATGAATAAAAAGGCGATAACAAAAAAAATGCCTATGATCAGCCTTGTAGAAAGTTGTTTCATTTATACAGCAGCAGTTTGAAAACGGAATTGCATAAAGTTATATAATAAATCGGGCAACGGCTAATGCAGTAAAAGGAAAGGCCGTATTAATTAAACTGGCCTTTTATTATTATTCCATCGGGTTTTTACTGCATTGGGCGTTTAACTAAACAAACTGTTTTCTCCTCCCCTGGTTGGCACTTTTCCTAAATGAGCATAGGCTTTAGAGGTAGCTTCCCTTCCACGGGCAGTGCGCTGAATAAAACCTTCCTGTATCAAAAAGGGTTCGTACACTTCTTCCAGTGTGCCGGCTTCTTCTCCTACGGCAGTGGCAATTGTGGTGATACCCACAGGGCCGCCTTTAAATTTGTCAATGATCACGTTGAGGATACGGTTGTCCATTTCATCCAGGCCATGTTCATCCACATTCAGTGCCTTTAATGAATGCTGCGTTATGCCAAGGTCAATCTGCCCGTCGTTGAGCACCTGGGCAAAATCCCGTACCCTTCTCAACAGGCCGTTTGCAATGCGGGGCGTGCCACGGCTTCTCCTGGCTATTTCGTCGGCAGCGTCATTTTTAATTGTTGTGCCCAGGATGCCGGCGCTTCGCAGAATGATCTTTTGCAGGGTGGCCGCATTATAATATTCCAGCCTTGACTTAATACCAAACCTGCTCAACAACGGCGCTGTAAGCAAGCCGCTGCGGGTAGTGGCACCAATTAAGGTGAAAGGGTTGAGATTGATCTGTACACTCCTGGCGTTTGGTCCGCTATCGATCATAATGTCTATCCGGTAGTCTTCCATGGCGGCGTATAAATATTCTTCCACTACATTGCTCAGCCGGTGTATCTCATCAATAAACAACACATCATTGGGTTCAAGATTTGTAAGTAATCCGGCAAGATCACCGGGTTTTTCAATAACAGGCCCGCTTGTTTCCCTGATCTGAACGCCCAGTTCATTTGCTACGATCCTGGAAAGTGTTGTTTTACCCAACCCGGGTGGTCCGTGAAACAGGATATGATCCAACGCTTCGCCACGTATTTTAGCCGCTTTGATAAAGATGCGGAGGTTTTCAATTGTTTGTGGCTGGCCGGCAAAATCATCCATCTCTCCCGGCCGGATATTGTTTTCAAATTCCTTTTCGGCGGGGCTTAATCCTTCACCATCCGTTTTTAAATTGGGGTTTGGCATGCTGTAAAAATATGAAATTAATGATCGTGCGGTACGGTTACATCAAAGCAGTGCAGTAAAATACGCTGGTACCACCAATGCACAGTGCTTAAAAAGAAGGTTGCCGGATAACTATTTAAGAAAATATTTGTATGTACAAATAAAATTTCAGTACTTTTGGTTTTCAAATGAAAGCATCGGAGAGTAAATTTTGCAAGTGTATTTATTTCAGCAGCAATGCACTGGCCAGGAAGATAGAAAAACTGGCGCAGGACAGCTGGAAGCCGGTGGGTCTTAGTCCCAGTCATGCTTATTTGCTGATGCTGGCCATCGAAAATCCCGGCGTGCAGCCTTCCATGCTGGTTGAACAATTGCAGCTTACCCCCAGCACCATCACCCGTTTAATTGAAAAGCTGGAAGAAAAGAAACTGGTGATGAGAACAACAGAGGGTAAAATAACCAATGTTTTTCCGTTAACCAAAGGAAAGCAGCTCAAGCCGCAATTAGAAAAATGCCGGGATCAGTTTTACCAGCATTACAGCAATTTGCTCGGGAAAGAAGATAGTGCAAAGCTTGTACAGAGTATGAATAAGTTATCTGACAGGCTGACGGATTAATTTTTTTTATTTCAACATTTGTATATACAATTATAAAACAGGAAACTTTATTTTTTACAATCAAATAAAAACAATGAAATACATTTTAACAGGTGGGGCCGGACACATTACCCGGCCAGTAGCAGAAAAATTGCTCCGTGAAGGACATTCAGTAACCATCATTACCCGCAGTGCAGTCAACTTAGGTGATCTTGCAGCAAAAGGTGCTGCTGCAGCCGAAGGGTCTGTAGAAGATGCCGGCTTTGTTCAAACAATGTTTGCTGGTGCAGATGCAGTGTATTTAATGATTCCACCCAATTTTTCCTTAGCAGGAGGCTGGAGGGAGTACCAAAAAAAGGTGGCTGATAATTATGTAAAGGCTGTACAAATCAACGGCATAAAGAATGTTGTGGTGCTTAGCAGTATTGGCGCCCATATGGGTGATGGCGCAGGGCCTATAGATGGGCTGGCTGACCTGGAAAAGAAATTGGCAGATCTGCATAACGTAAATATTCTTTTCCTGCGCCCTTCTTATTTCTTCTATAATTTATTCAGTATGGCACCCCTGATAAAGAACATGCAGATAGCTGGTGCCAACTTTGGCAATACAGATGAAAAGCTGGTATTGGTACACACTTCAGACATAGCTGATGTGGTGTCGGAAAATTTGCTGGGCCTGAATTTTACCGGGCATAGCTGCAGGTATATTGCCAGTGATGAAAGAACAGTACAGGAAATAGCGGAAGTTTTAGGCAATGCCGCCGGAAAGCCTGGTGTACCCTGGGTAACATTTAGTGATGCAGATGCACTTGGCGGTATGCTGCAGGCAGGCCTTCCTGAAGCCATCGCACAGGGATATGTGCAGATGGGCAAGTCAATCCGTTCTGGCGAGATACAGGCAGATTACTGGAAAAACAAGCCAGAATTGGGTAAAATAAAGCTGGAGGATTTTGCTAAAGAATTTGCTGCAGTGTATGCTGCAGGATAAAAGCTGCAGTCAATCAGTATAATTTAGAATAAACCCAACCGGTATTTTAGATGAAGCCCATACCAAAGTGGAAATTAGCCATTATGATCTGGCTTGGTATTTACCCGTTGATTACCGTGGTTATTTTATTGGTTTTTCCTTACATGAATGAGCATCATTGGCCTTTGCCTTTGCGAACGCTCATCATTACCCTGGTAGTGGTACCTACAATGGTTTTTATAGTGCTGCCACTGTTACAAAAGCTGTTAAAGAGCTGGTTACAGAAATAAGGTCAATAAAAATCCCCCTTGCAGTCTGCAAGGGGGATTTTTATTTTTATACTTAAAATTATTTTGCCTTTACATTCACAGCCACTCTGCGGTTCATTGCCCTGCCTTCCACGGTGGCGTTGTCACCAATCGGGTGTTCCGGTCCATATCCCTTGGCATTTATAAATATGGCGGAGCTAAGGCCTGCTTTTTTAAATTCCCCCAATACCACATCGGCCCTTCTTTGACTCAGCAGGATATTACTGTTGGTATCGCCGCTATTGTCTGTATAACCACCAACTTTGAATTGGGCGGCTGGAAAAGCCTTGCTGATAGCTGCGATATTTTTTATTTGATCTAATGAAGAAGAATCAATAGTGATGCCACCCGATCTGAATTTTACATTGGTCAACTCAAACCAGTTTCCTTTTACGGTATCGAGCTGCTGCGTGGTATCGGCTAAAAAATGGTAGAGCTTGTTTTCAGTGGAAAATTCGCCCACCTGCAGTTTGCCCGCATTATTGGGCAGGTCAATGGTTACCATTTTACCGGCATCGTAGATAAAATCGCCAGTAGTTGTATCCACTTTACCTGCTGCCATGGTAGGTGCGGTTCCTGCATCATGCTTGGCTTCATGGCCGGCTGCAGGTGCTGCCGCATGTCCGCCGCCATGGCCATCTCCATGCCCTTTTCCGTCTGTTGGTAAAGATCTGCCACAGGTATTCCATAATAGTACTGCCAGCAACGCCAGGCTGATTACAATGACCAATCTTACAAATCCATTTGACATTGCGTTCGGTTCATGTGATTTTGAGTGTGAACTTGACATGATGATAATTTTAGTTTACTGTGGTTTATTTATGGCGCCAAAAATACTGCATTGAACCTAACATCAAAAGGCCCTGCCATAATTTTCTTTTGGTTTTCAGTTGATATACCACCGTTTGTGGTTTATTTTAGTACTTTAACCTCTTACAACATCATTTCACCATTAATCAAAACGCCTGTGAGGGCGGTGCTGGCCTGTGTAACTTTGCTTTACTATGATGAAAAACCTGTCGAGATACTGGATGTGCCAATTGGGAGGATGGGGTGCCTGGTTTGCCACCAATGCTTTTTTTTATTTCAGTTTATCTGATCCAGACAAGGAGAAGGAACCGCTGAGGTATTCCGGGTTGCTGTTATTTGTAATTGTGCTGGGCATTTTTTTTTCACATATGATGAGGTTGTGTATTAAAGAATACAAGCTGCTTAAAATGCCCATTCAAAAGCAGATCTTCTATTTCCTGCTGTTAACCGCCATCTTTTCCGTGTTATACTCTTCGGTGCTGGTATCACTTACCACACTGCTGGATATCCACCTGAAAGAAGATAATATACCCCTGCTGAACAAGCTGATCGGTAATGCCATCACCATTTTTATCTTATTTCTTATCTGGAACCTTATTTATTACATCTATCATTATGTAGAACGAAACCGTAAGCAGGAACTGGACACTTTAAAACTGGAATCGACTGTAAAAGAACTGGAATTAAAAACGATCAAATCCCATATCAATCCGCATTTTATTTTTAATGCGCTCAACAGCATACGGGCATTGGTAGACGAAAACCCGGCCCGGGCCAGAACGGCTATTACCGAATTAAGTAATATCCTTCGCAGCAGTATGCAGGCAGAAAAGCTGGAAACGGTGCCGTTGGAAAAAGAACTGGGTATTGTGAAAGATTACCTGGCCCTGGAGAAAATGCGTTTTGAAGAGCGGCTGAGCATTGAAATGCATATAGATGAAGACACGCTGAGTCAGCCGGTTCCGCCCATGATGCTGCAAACCCTGGTTGAAAACGCCATTAAGCACGGTATCAGCAAAAAGATCAGTGGCGGCATTGTGAGGATCGTATCGGATTTTGTGGGTGATCACCATGTGTTGCTGGTGCAGAATACCGGTCAGTTGAATGGTGTGGTAAACAGCGATGGCTTCGGCATAAAAAGTACACAGGACAGGCTGAACCTGCTATACCAGGGTAAGGCAAAGTTTGACATTAAGAATCTGAATGACGATATTGTAGAATCAAAAGTAACCATGCCGGTAAATCCCGTGCTGGTGATAAAATAATTTTAAAACATACTTATATGCACAAGGCGATTATTATTGACGATGAACGTTTAGCAAGAAATGAACTGAAGAAATTGCTGTTGGAATTCCCGCAGATAGAAGTGGTGGACGAAGCAGCCAATGCAGCCGAAGGGATTGAAAAAATTGACCTGCTGAACCCCGACCTTATTTTCCTGGATATTCAAATGCCGGGTAAAACAGGTTTTGATATGCTGCAGGACCTGGATAAAGCGCCTCATGTGATCTTCACCACTGCCTATGATGAATATGCATTAAAGGCATTTGAGGTAAACGCCCTGGATTATTTGATGAAACCCATCGAACCCAAGCGGCTGGCAGATGCATTGCAAAAACTGCAACAGGCCGAAGAAAAAGAATTGGGGCAAAGCGGTATGAACAGGGGACTGCTTACCGAGGCGGACCAGGTATTTGTAAAAGACGGCGAACGCTGCTGGTTTGTTAAATTGAGCGAAGTCAGATTGTTTGAAAGTGTAGGTAATTATGCAAAAGTTTTTTTCGGAACAAACAAACCGTTAATTTTGAAGTCTCTTAACGCACTGGAAGAAAGACTGGATGAAAAAACCTTCTTTCGTGCCAACAGGAAGCATATCGTAAATATGCGGATGATTGAAAAGATAGAGCCTTATTTTAACGGCGGTTTGCTGTTGGATCTGCAGGGCGGTGAAAAGATTGAAGTGAGCAGGCAGCAGGCGGTGAAGTTCAAGGAGATGATGAGTTTATAAATGGAAATAAATTTTTGAGGGTATATAAAATAAAATGGCTGCCTTTCCAGGTGGCCGTTTTCTTTTTAAGAGGGTTGGCACGCAGAGGCGCTGAGGCTCCGGAGGAAAACTAAAATTTTTTTGTAATTCAAATACCCGGGTAAAAAATTTCTTCTCTGCGTTCCCCGCCCCCCTGCGTGACATTGCCTCCCTGCAATCGTGTGCGGATTTTTATACTCTTAAATGCAGTAAAAATTGTTTGTTTGCAAACCAAAAACGATTAAACCATATGGCACTGCAACCATGGCGCACCGGCGTTGTTATCAAAATTGAAAATGAAACGGCTGATACAAAAAGATTCTGGATCCAGGTACCCGAACTGGAACAGTTTGATTTTGTTCCCGGCCAGTTTGTAACGCTGGACCTGCCCATACATGAAAAGCAAAACAAGCGCTGGCGCAGTTATTCCATCGCTTCCTGGCCAGATGGCACCAATGTGTTTGAACTGGTGATCGTACTGGATAAAAATGGTTTGGGTACGCCTTACCTCTTTAATGAAATAAGCGTTGGTTCAACATTACCTTTCCGTGGGCCTCAAGGTGTATTTACTTTAAAATATCCATTGGAAAATGATGTGGTGATGATCTGTACGGGTACGGGCATTGCGCCCTTCCGCAGCATGGTGAACCACCTGCACCTGCACAATACCGAAAGAAAAAACATTTATCTCATATTTGGCTGCCGTACCAAAGACACGCTGCTGTATTATGATGAACTAAAAGGGCTGGAAGCAAAAATGCCCGGTTTTAAATACATCCCCACTTTGTCAAGAGAGGAATGGGAAGGGCGCCGCGGCTATGTACATCCCATATATGAAGAACTCTGTGCCGATAAAAGACCCATTAATTTTTTCCTTTGCGGCTGGAAGGGTATGATTGATGAAGCGAAGACAAGGATCACGGCGATGGGGTACGACAGGAAGGCGATACACCAGGAGATTTATGGATAAGGCAATTGCTGGTTTGCCGAAAATTCGCAGATGCATGTTATCTTAATTATAAAGAAGCAACTTATTATATTTCACTTATAAATTGGCTGCAAGCCGGCAAACCTTTTGTAAAGCTTTCAGAAAAAATCTGCGGATCTGCGGCTTTGCTATTGGAAAGAAATTTTTTTGAGTAATCTTTTTCATTAACTTGTCATCTATTACTAACTAACTGATTGCTATATGGGTGCTGCTTCAATGATAGTGCTTATTCTTGCCGGGCTGGCCTTTGGTGGCATAGCGATCCTCGTTTCCAAAATATTTAATAAAGGCAGTAAAAACAAACAGAAAGGCGAAGCTTACGAATGTGGTGTGCCTACGCAGGGCAAAACCTGGATGCAGCTGAATGTGGGTTATTATCTCTTTGCGTTGATCTTTTTAATTTTTGATGTAGAACTGGTTTTTCTTTATCCCTGGGCGGTGGTAGCTAAAAAGGTTGGCTGGTTTGCCCTGGTAGAAGTAATTATTTTTCTTTTCATATTGTTTATGGGTTTTTTATATGCACATAAAAAAGGTGCGTTGAAGTGGATGTAAACCCCCTCCGTCACCAACTTGCCGGGGAGGAACCGGGAAAAGTTCAGGGTTTTATGTTGGATGCTGAGTAATAAAGGTTGAATATTTATAAATGAGTAACACTGCTGACAAACCAATGGGTGATATTTTTCCCGGCACGGTGCATGATATGCCCGGTGGTGGAGTGATGCTTACTAAGCTGGATGATATCATCAACTGGGCAAGAAGCAATTCTTTATGGCCACTCACATTTGCCACCAGTTGTTGCGGTATAGAGTATATGAGTACGGCAGCGCCTAAATATGATTTTTCCAGGTTTGGTTTTGAAGTGGCCCGGGCCTCACCACGACAGGCAGACGTGATCATTATTGCCGGAACCATCGTAAACAAAATGGCACCGGTTTTAAAGCGACTGTATGATCAAATGGCCGATCCAAAATATGTGATTGCCATGGGAGCCTGTGCTATCAGTGGCGGCCCTTTTTTTTATAATACCTATTCTGTTGTAAAAGGTGCCGATCATGTGATCCCGGTGGATGTATATGTGGCTGGTTGTCCGCCAAGGCCGGAAGCGCTGATCCATGCGTTGCTGACCTTACAGGAAAAAATAAAGAGAAACCCCTCCGCCCCTTAAAGGGGGAACTAAGGCAAGAGTTGAAAATTTTGAAGTGTAAGCTGAGAAAAATAGAGTGGTTGTTTTATAGTTGAATAAAGATTTATTGTTGAAGTGCTTAATTGCAAAAGTCAAATAAAAAAATAAAGCCCGGCTTCCTTCTCCTTTAGGAGAGGGAACGAGGGTGAGGCCTCCAATGACCAACGAAGAACTAAAAATAAAAATAACTGACCTGTTACCTGCAGCCGCTTTTGATGAAGGCGGCGAATTTGTTACTGTGAATGTAAATCCCGAAGAATGGAAAACATTTTCAAGGCAGTTGCATTTTGATGAAACGCTTCAGTTTGACTTTCTTAATTTTCTTACCTGTGTTGACTGGAAGACACATCTTACCATGGTGTATCATTTCGATTCTTATACGTATCATCATAACCTTGTTGTAAAAATAAAACTGGATGCTGCCAAACCGGAAGTGGAAACGGTAAGTGATATATGGCCAACAGCTAATTTTCATGAAAGGGAAGTGTATGAATTGTTCGGGGTGCATTTTAACGGTCATCCTGATTTACGATTATTGATATTGCCTGAAGGATGGGAAGGGAAGAATCCGTTGAGGAAAGATTTTGAAGACCCGATCAATATGATAAAGTTGTAAACGATGCCTTGTAATCTTATTATAACTGGAAAAGATTTTGACATAGATAGTTTTCTTGCTAAGAGCAAACTTCGTGACTTTGTGAAAAAGTATAAAGGAGAGCCAATGTTTAAAAGTAAGCCAGAGAGTAGAAAGTTAGAGCGGTCAAGAGTAGGAATAGAAACCAGTAAGGCAGATTTTGATGATTTGGATAAACAAATTAAAGACACTATCCGATATTTAAAAAAGGATAAAGAAAAACTTTGTTTTATTAAAGAAACTAAAGGAATTGAACTTGCAGTTTTGGATTTTGGTATAGCTCTAAGGATTGACGGTAAAAAAGCAGGTATGCAATCAGATAGATTTCCGAGTGAGCTATTAAAACTTGCTGGTGAAATTGGATTAGATATTGAACTTTCAATTTATCCAATAGAATTAAGGACGAATAAATAAATTTAGTACAAGAGTGCGACGCCACTGAAGTCGACTAAAGCAAAAATGCCGGGACAATAAAAAAACAAATGCAGATCCTGCCAGACATATTAAGTGATGAACAACATCCTTCTTTTAGTGAAGAGGGAGCCGCTGGCGATTTTATCATCAACATCGGGCCGCAGCATCCGGCTACGCATGGCGTATTGCACCTGGTGGCTACGCTGAATGGCGAAACAATAAAGAAAATTGACCCACACCTCGGGTACATTCACCGGTCGATTGAGAAAATGTGTGAGAGCCTTACGTACCGGCAATTTATATATGTAACCAGCCGGATGGATTATTTGTCTTCTCACATTAACAATCATGCCTGTGCGTTAGTAGTGGAAAAAGGTTTGCAGGTGGAAGTGCCGCCAAGAGCAAAAGTGATAAGGATATTACTGGATGAATTGACAAGGATTGCTTCGCATGAATTGTGGCTGGGAGCCATGGCGATGGATGTGGGTGCCTTCACACCTTTCTTTCATGCGTTCAGGGAAAGGGAAACCATCAATGACATCATGGAAGAAACCTGTGGTGCCAGGCTTACGATGAATTTTATGGTGCCCGGTGGTGTGATGATGGATGTGCATCCGGGTTTTCAGAATAGGGTGAAGGCTTTTGTGCAGCAGTTCAAGAATAAGATCGGTGAGATGGATGAGATGGTGACGGGTAATATTATTTTTCAAAACAGGATGAAGGATGTAGGTGTGATAACAAAAGAAGATGCCATTGCTTTCGGCTGTACGGGACCGGTAGCCAGGGCAAGCGGATTGCATTGCGACACCAGGAAAATTTATCCTTACGATGGATATGAAAATATACAGTTTGATGAAGTGCTGGAAACAACGGGGGACTCCTTTGCCAGGTATATGGTTCGTTTGAGGGAGATGAAACAATCTGCACATATTATTGAGCAGTTGATCGATAACATTCCGGAAGGCGATTTCCAGGCAAAGACAAAAGCCGTATTGAAATTACCCAAGGGAGATTTTTTTCAGCGGGTGGAAACAGCCCGTGGGCAGTTTGGAGTATATATTGTAAGTGAAGGCGGCACAACACCTTACAGGATTAAATTCCGTTCGCCGGGATTTTCAAACCTGTCGATATTAGATCATATTGCACGAGGCGGAAAAATTGGTGATTTGGTGGCAATGATGGGCACACTCGATCTGGTGATACCGGATATAGATAGATAAAACGCCCCTCCGCCCCTAAAGGGGACTAAGGCAAGAGTTCAAAAATCTGAAATGTGTGCTGAGAAAACGGAGTGGTTGTTTTATTGATGATTAAAGAACAAATGATAATGTGGTAGATGAAATGTTTATTAAAGTGGTGAGGCGCCGCTCCCTCTCTTCAAGTAGAGGGAGAAGGAGGGTGAGGTAAAAAGGAAGAAATTGAAAAGTAAACTTAAATGCTAAAAATTTTAAAACTCCTTCTGGGAGGGTATGTTTAGTTTATCTGCCATATCAAAATCTATCGACAGCTTCCTGCGGTTGCACATGAATGATACATGGGTAATGGTGGTGGAAATGATCATCGCAGGTATTTGTGTCATCACCTTGTTTGCTATACTGGGTTTGGTATTGGTGATGATGGAAAGAAAAGTTTCTGCATGGATGCAGATCCGGTTAGGTCCTAACCGGGTGGGGCCAAAAGGTGCTTTTCAAACAGCAGCCGATACCTTAAAATTATTAATGAAAGAGGGATTAACACCCGACGGAGCTGATAAATTCTTATTCAACCTGGCACCCTTGCTTTCTATCATGGTAGCCATGTTGCTGATGGCACCCATTGCTTTTGCAAAAGATTTTCAATTGTGGGATATTAATATCGGCGTGTTATATGTATCGGCAGTATCGTCTGTGATGGTCATCAGTATTTTAATGGCAGGCTGGGCCAGCAACAACAAGTATTCTTTGCTGGGTGCCATGCGGAGCGGAGCCCAGATTGTGAGCTATGAATTATCTGCCGGTTTGGCCATATTGACGGTTGTGGTACTAACGGGCAGCCTTAGCCTGAATGACATTGTGTTGTCACAGGCCAACGGCTGGTGGATATTTAAAGGTCATATCCCCGTTATTATTTCCTTTGTGATTTTTATTATTGCTGTAACAGCAGAAACCAACAGGGCGCCCTTTGACCTGGCTGAAGCAGAGTCGGAATTAACAGCGGGCTTTCATACAGAGTATTCCGGGATGCGGTTTGCACTGTTCTTTCTGGCAGAGTATGTAAACGTATTTATTGTGTGTGCTGTCGGCGCTACCTTGTTTTTAGGAGGCTGGATGCCGTTTCATATCGGCAACTGGGAAGGCTTTAATAAAGTGATGGATTATATACCTTCCAGCATCTGGTTTATGGGCAAGGTGTTTTTTCTCATTTTTGTTATCATGTGGTTCAGGTGGACCTTTCCCCGGTTGCGGATTGATCAGTTGCTGAATTTAGAATGGAAATATTTGCTGCCGATCAGTATGTTTAATTTGTTGTTCGTTGCAGTGATCGCAATTTTAAAATGGCATTTTTAATGGGATTGAAAAATTACATAAAAGAAATTTACACTGCTGTAAAATCGATGCTGATCGGCATGCGGCGTACGGGCTATTATGTAACCCATCATAAAGAGATCATCACCGAGCAATATCCAGATAACAGGGAGACGATGAATTTGCCGGATCGTTTCAAAGGAGAAGTGGTAATGCCGCATGATGAAAAAAATGAACATCGCTGCACCGGTTGCACCGCTTGTGAACTGGCTTGCCCTAACGGGACCATTAAAGTGGTGACAAAATTTGATATTACGCCCGAAGGAAAGAAAAAGAAAGCGATTGATAAACTGGTGTATCACCTGGAACTCTGCACTATGTGTAATTTGTGTATTGTGGCCTGCCCGAGCGATGCCATAAAAATGGCGCAGACATTTGAACATAGTGTATTCGACCGGAGCCAGTTGACAAAAGTGCTGAATAACCCGGGTTCGAAAATTATGGATGGAGTGGAGTAGTGAACAGGTAATAGTGAATAGTCAATATCACGTAACATAAATAATTAAACATAATAAACCCCTAAACTTCTAAACCAGGAAACATTTGACCGGCTCAACGATCATATTTTATTTGCTTGCTGTACTCTCCCTCCTGAGTGCATTGCTGGCTGTTACCTCCCGGCAGATATTCCGGTCAGCTATCTATTTACTTTTTTCACTGGTCGGAATTGCAGGTATATATTTCTGGCTGCAATACGATTTTATCGCAGCCGTGCAGATCGTGGTGTATGTTGGAGGCATTACCGTATTGATTATATTTTCTATTTTTCTTACCCAGCAGGCAGGAGAACTGCTGCCCAAACAAACCATATCCCGGCAGGTATTTTCAGCGGTGGCTGTATTTTGTTCTTTTGCATTGGTTATGCTGCAGGTGTACCAGTATAAATTCACTGCAACAAAAGAGGAGGCCATAGCGCCTGTCATTGCAAACATTGGCGAAAAAATGCTGTCTGTTGAAGAAGGCGGCTATGCCTTGCCGTTTGAAGTAATCAGCATGTTGCTGCTGGCGGCATTAGTAGGATGTATTGTAATTGCTATGCGTTCAAATAAAACTGAAACTGTTCAAACTATACAATGATAACACCCGGATTACACCATATTCTTTTTTTAAGCACTGCCCTGTTTTTTATCGGGGTGTATGGGTTCTTTACAAGAAGGAACCTGGTGACAATGCTGATGAGTATTGAATTGATATTGAACAGTGTGAACCTGAATTTTATTGCTTTTAATAAATACCTGTGGCCAAACAGTATGGACGGATTGTTCTTTACCATATTTATTATTGCCATTGCTGCTGCAGAAGCAGCTGTTGCCATTGCTATCATTATCAATTTGTACAGAACCAATCATTCTATTGATGTGGAGAATGCGGGGGGGATGAAATATTAACAGCCTCCCCAAACCCCTCCAAAGGAGGGGCTTAAAGGCAAGAGTTTAAAATTTTGAAATGTTTGCAGAGAAAAACAGCGTGGTCGTTTTATTGATGGAAAAAGACAAAGAGTTGAAATGCTTGATTACAACAGTTAAATAAATTTACAAAACCCGGCCTCTCCCGATATATCGGGAGAACGAGGGTGAGGCCGTTATGCCAAACCTGACATACATACTGCTGATAGCCTTACTGCCACTGGCGGCATTTGTGCTATTGGGCTTGTTTGGAAGAAAATATTTCAATGCATCCTCAGGGATCATTGCCACAGCATTAATGGGCATATCAGCGTTGCTGTCGTTTTATACTGCTTACGGTTATTTCTTTCAGTATGGTAAAGTGGAAGGCGTTTATCAAAAAATAATTGTTTTCAAATACACCTGGCTTCCTTTTTCAGAAGGTATGTCCATTGATATGGGTGCTGTACTTGACCCGATCACTGCCATGATGCTGGTAGTTGTGCCGCTGGTTTCTTTAATGGTGCACATCTATAGCCTCGCTTATTTAAAAGGAGAAAAAAGATTTGCTACATACTATGCTTTTTTAGGATTGTTTACTTTTTCCATGCTTGGCCTGGTATTATCCACCAATATTTTCCAGATGTATTTTTTCTGGGAACTGGTAGGTGTTTCTTCATTCTTACTGATTTGTTTTTATTACGACAAACCCAGTGCAGTGGCAGCCTGCAAAAAAGCGTTTATTGTTACCCGTTTTGCAGATCTTGGTTTTTTAATTGGCATACTCATTCTCTCTTATCACGCGCACAGTTTCGATTTTGAAACGATCCTGCATAACCTCAGCGCAAGAGGCAACAGTGGTTTTGCAGCATCCTTTTTAGGGATATCTGCTTTGTCGTGGGGTGCTGCATTGGTGTTTATAGGCGGCGCCGGAAAAAGTGCGATGTTCCCTTTGCACATCTGGCTGCCTGATGCCATGGAAGGTCCTACGCCTGTTTCTGCCCTGATACATGCCGCTACCATGGTGGTGGCAGGTGTGTTCTTAGTGGCAAGACTGTTTCCCATATTCAATATATCACAACCAGTAATGCAGCTGGTTACCTATACCGGCGCTTTCTCTGCATTGTTTGCTGCCCTTATTGCCTGCACACAAACCGATATTAAAAGAGTGCTCGCTTATTCCACGATGAGCCAGATCGGTTTTATGATGTTTGCATTGGGACTAGCCAGTACAAAAAACAACCTGGGATTTACCGCATCCATGTTTCACCTGTTTACCCATGCTATGTTCAAAGCATTGTTATTCCTCGGTGCAGGTGCAGTCATACATTTTGTTCATAGTAATGAAATGAAAGACATGGGAGGATTAAGAAAGTTGATGCCCATCACCCATATCACCTTTTTGGTTGCCTGTTTGGCAATAGCTGGTATTCCTCCCTTTGCAGGATTTTTTAGTAAGGAAGAAATATTGCTCGCTGCTTTTGAAAAGAATAAAGCTGTTTTTTACATCGCCATTTTCACTTCGGCACTCACCGCTTTTTATATGTTCCGTTTGTACTTTAGAATATTCTGGAACAAGACCACCACGCTGGATGAGCCGGTTGGTACTGAGGTGCATGCACAACATTCCGGCCATCACAGTTCACACAGGCACACCGAAGGCGGCTTTGCCATGATGATGCCATTGATCGTACTGGCTGTTGCAGCTTGTGGAGCTGGTTTTATTCCATTTGGAAATTTTGTGTCATCAGATGGTAAAGCATTGCATGCAGCACTTCATCTTACTTTTTCTATCGCACCTGTTTCATTGGCCTTGCTGGGGATTTTTACAGCGATGTGGATGTTTAAAAATGAAACGGGCAAATCTGCAAAACTGGCTGCTGCCTTAAGCGGTTTTTACAAAGCAGCTTACCGCAGGTTTTACATTGATGAAGTATACATATTCATCACACAAAAGATCATTTTCAATTTAATAGCAAAACCTGCCGCCTGGTTTGACAAGAATGTGGTGGATGGACTGGTGAATGCAACAGGTGATGGAACAGGGTGGCTGTCAGAAAAAATAAAAAGGCTGCAGTCTGGTAAAGTGCAGCAATATGCCGGTTATTTTTTAGCAGGTGTAATTGGTTTGGCGGCCCTGTTTATTTATATATGGAAACAGTAAAGTCTTAATGAATCTATTAGTACTCATATTTATTCCTTTACTCACCGCACTGGCTATTTTGCTGGTGCCGGGCAAGGTTGCTGTTAGATGGACATCCTTAGTTGGATCGCTTGCACAATTGGCTGCATCCATGACTTTATACAGCTACTTCAAAAATTCTAAACACACCAGCCAGTTTGCTTTTGAACAGCAGCATAAATGGTTTGCCGATTGGGGAATCAGTTTTCATTTTGGAGTGGATGGCATCGCAGTGTCAATGATATTGCTTACTGCCTTTGTGGTGGTGGCAGGTGTGCTGGTTTCTTGGAAGGTGGAAAAGATGGTGAAAGAGTTTTACTTTCTGTTGATATTGCTGAGCCTCGGCGCTTACGGCTTCTTTATTTTCCTTGACCTTTTTGTACTGTTTTTCTTTTTAGAAGTAGCCGTGATCCCTAAATTTTTATTGATCGGTATCTGGGGAAGCGGTAAAAAAGAATATGCTGCCAATAAACTTGCGTTGTTGCTGATGTTAGGCTCAGCGTTGGTGTTAGTAGGCATGTTAGGCGTGTATTTTGGAACAGGCTTAAAAACATTCGACCTGGTAACGTTGTCTCAATCAGCCATCGTACGGCAGGTGCAAACCATGTGCTTCCCTTTGTTATTTGTTGGATTTGGCATCTTCACTGCCTTGTTTCCGTTTCATACATGGGTGCCTGACGGACATTCCTCCGCACCAACAGCAGGCTCTATGTTTTTGGCTGGAATATCAATGAAGCTGGGCGGATATGGTTGTTTGCGTGTAGCTGTTTATTTAATGCCGGATGCTGCAAAAGAATATTCAAACATCATCATCATATTGGCCTCCATTGCTATTTTGTATGGAGCCTTCGCCACCATGATGCAAAAGGATTTTAAGTACATCAATGCTTATTCTTCTGTTAGCCATTGCGGCTTTGTTATACTGGGAATCGCTATGCTCACCAAAACAGCTGTCACCGGTGCGGTGATGCAAATGGTAAGTCACGGTTTGATGACAGCCTTGTTTTTTGCTGTGATCGGTATGATCTACGAACGTACACATACAAGGCAGGTGGATGAAATGGGTGGCCTCCTTAAAAAAATGCCATTTATCTCTACGGTACTGTTCATTGTTGGTTTGTGTTCGCTTGGTTTACCGGGCTTAAGTGGTTTTGTTGCAGAGATGACGATTTTTGTTGGCTCATGGGAAAGAACCGGTATGTTTCACCGCATGGCAACCATCATTGCATGTATGTCAATAGTAGTGACGGCAGTTTATATTTTAAGGGCTGTCGGTAAAGTGGCGATGGGACCCATCAAGGAAAGTTATGAAGGATTAACAGATGCCAACTGGTATGAGAAAGCAGCAGCCATTATTTTGTTGGCAGGTATTCTGGCAATTGGGTTGGCACCAGTGTGGTTAAATGATTTAATAGCACCGGGAGCGGAGATTATTTTGCAGAGAATAGAACACCCCTAAATCCCCTGGAGGGGACTTTAGCGTAAGCAAGTTTGAAATGATTGCTGAATAGTAGAGAGTGAGTGTCTTTGATGAGTAGTGAACTGATAATGATATGGAAGATAAAATGTTTATTAACGATTTAAAGTACCGCTCCTTCATTTGACTTCATCCATTTCCCTTCTCTTTAAGGAGAAGGTGCCCGCTAGTTAGCGGGCGGATGAGGCAGGAGAGGGAACGAGGGTTAGGCTGTTATGACTGAATTTATAACTTTAATGAAGCCTGAGCTGATGATCGCTGTCATCATCTTCCTGCTGCTCTTTATCAAGATCGGCAAAGGGATGGCCAATGGCAGTTTATTGCTGCTCATTCAGGTATCGTTGTTGATCAATTTTGCAGCTGGTTTTATTTCGGTGGAGGAGGGTAGCTTATTTGGTGGATCCTATAGAACGGATCTGCTGATAATCTATCAAAAAAACCTGCTGAACCTGGGTGTTTTTTTGATCTCAATGTTATTTGCAGACTGGTTTCAAAAGACAGACCATCTGGCGGAGTTTTTTATTTTAATGTTGAGTGCATTGTTGGGCATGTCGTTGCTTTTGTCCAGCAACAATCTGCTGATGTTTTATTTGTCGTTGGAGTTGTCAACCATTCCTGTTGCGGCGATGGCCAATTTTGACCTGCAAAAAAAGCGGTCCTCAGAAGCAGCCATGAAAATGATCCTGACCTCTGCCTTTTCTTCCGGTATCCTGTTATTCGGTATCTCACTCGTGTATGGCGCTACGGGTACCACAAGTTTTGACTTGTTACCATCGCTGGTAAAGGTGAATCCATTACAGGTAATGGCCTTTATATTCTTTTTTGCCGCCTTTGCTTTTAAATTGTCCATCGTGCCCTTTCATTTGTGGACGGCAGATGTGTATGAGGGTTCGCCCGTTGCCACTACTGCCTTTTTATCAGTGATATCCAAAGGAGCATTTGCATTCGTTTTCATCACGGCATTGTATAAAGTATTTGCTCCATTTCAAACGGTATGGTATAGTCTTATTCTGATACTGGCTATTGCCACCATGCTCATCGGCAACCTGTTTGCATTGCGCCAGCAAAATATCAAACGATTTCTTGCTTTTTCATCCATTGCACAGGTGGGTTTTATTTTGGTGGGTATCAGCAGTCATTCTCCGGTGGGTATCACTTCAGTGGTGTATTTTATTCTGATCTACATTTTTTCAAACCTTGCTGCCTTTTCTGTGGCTGCTGTTATTTCATCACGGTCAGGTAAAGAAAATATCGATGACTACAAGGGCTTATATCAAACCAATCCATTCCTCAGCTGGATGATGGCGCTTGCATTGTTTTCTTTAGCGGGTGTACCCCCAACGGCTGGTTTTTTTGGCAAATTATTTTTAATATCGGCTGGTGCAAAAGATGCCAGCTATGCATTTGTACTTATTGTTGCGCTCAACCTGGTGATCTCTTTGTATTATTATTTAAAAGTGGTAAGGGCCATATTCATGGACAAGAATGAAACGCCCATTGCTTCAATCACAATTCCGGTATCCGTAAAAGCCGGTTTGATCATTTGTGCAGCGGGTATTGTGCTGACGGGGTTTGTGAGCTGGATATATGATTATATTCAATCTTTAAATTGATGAATTTGGTATTCGTTATTCTTTCATCGCAATTCAGCATTTGTTATGGCAATCAATAAAAATCATGAATTTGAAGAACTCGATGGCATTAAATGCGGTATTGTGGAAAAGAACGCTTCGCCGGAAAGGATTGAGTTTTTAAAAAAGATCCTGGAGTTTAATAAATACATCGTTGTAGTTGTTCCGTCGCCTGCACCAAAAGCTCCACCAGCTCCAAAGCCGGTTGAGGGTGAAGAGCCGCCGCCTCCGCCACCTCCATATGTTGCTACAACATTCACCATTGGCGTTACAGATTATACCTTCAATCCCATCAATGCTATTTTTGGCAGGTTATTGAAAACACCCGAAGGTTTTGTTGTTACACAGGCTTATTGGTACCAACAAGAAAATTCAGGGAAGGATGAAGTGCCTTACTATGAAAGATGAAACTGACCGGTATTATAATTGTTGTATTTTAGCTTATTCTCAACCTTTAAAAACTTTTCCTGATGTCTTTCAAAGCAATTGGCTTGATCCCGCTTTTTCTTTTTCTCCAGGCAGATGCTGTACTGGCGCAATTAAGTTCCTTTGCCCAGGTATCAGATAAAGAGATACAGTTAAAAGAATGCAGTTTTGATTCAGATGCTGATGTAGTGGTGTTACTGGATGAAGCACATTCCGACTATGATGACCGGTACTAGCTTTTAACCAGGCGGCATATCCGCTTAAAAATATTGCAAGAAAAAGGGATAGCCGATGCCAACATCTCCCTTCAATTTTATAGCAAAGATGATTTTGAAGATATAACTGAAGTAAAAGCGGTTACCATTAATGCAGGTACTGGCGGCGAAGTATCTACGAGTGCTGTGGACAGAAAATCAATTTTCAGACGGAAGATAAATGACCGTGTGGGGGAAGTTTCTTTTTCTTTTCCTTCAGTAAAAGTAGGATCCATCCTGGAGTATGAATACCTCAGTACAATGAAACATTATGGTGGATTGCAGGATTGGTATTTCCAGGAAGAAAGACCGGTAATAACAAGCAGGTACAACCTTGTAATAGTCCCCAATACAGAATTCATTTACCAGGTGTGGAAAAAGCCGGATCTGGAGGTGACAGTCACACCTAAAGCATCTTCCAATGCAATTTATTTTGAAATGAACAATATTCCGGGGTTAAGAAGTGAACCCTACATTGATTCACGCAGGGATTATCTTCAAAAAGTAGTTTTTCAATTAAGTGCTTATGGTAAAGGAGATGGTTTTGGAGGAAATAAATATATGACCTCCTGGGATGAAGTGGCGAGGGAATTGCGTACGTACGATGGCTTTGGAACGGTTATCGGCAAAACGATTCCTGGAACAGACGATTTTATTAATTCTGTAAAAACTATTTCTAACGGGATGGTTAAAATGAAAACCGTGTATGATTATGTACGAAGTAATATGGGGTGGAATGGAGTAAACAGCAGGTTTGCTTTTGATGGGCTTAAATCTCCCTGGCAAAAAAAAACCGGCAACAGCGGCGAGATCAATTTTATTCTTATAAACCTGTTGATGGAATCCGGGCTGGAAGTATTTCCGGCGCTGGTAAGTGAGCGGTGGCATGGCCGTGTAAATACAGAGTATCCATTTATCGATCAGTTCAATTCCACAGTTGCCTGTGTAAAGATCAATGGTCGGGATTACTATCTTGACGCTACAAAAAAATTTACACCCGCTCATATTATTCCGTATGAGCTTTTAAATACCACGGCCTTTGTATTAAAAGGGAAAAAAGGCGAGCTGGTAAATATTGCAAACGATTCATTAGGGTATAAAGAGATCATTTTTAACAAACTGAAAGTATTGGATGATGGAACAATTGAGGGTCATACAACCCTCAGCAGTTCTGAGTATGCAAGGGTGGAAAAGAAGGAAGCCTACACAGAAAGACAACCAGGCTTTTTGAGAAATTTTGTAAAAGATGAAAAGTTGCAGATTGATATAAAAAGGTCAACCGCTTCAAATGAAGCAAACGACTCACTTCCATTTGAACAGGAATACCACTTCAATTCAAAGGTGGGAGCTGCCGGGGACTACCTGCTGATCCCTGTCAATCTTTTTTCAGGTTTTACTTACAATCCTTTTGTGAGCCAGAACCGTTTTTCAAATATCAATTTTGGTTACAAAAGATCCATTACCATCTTAACTGATATTGAAATTCCCGCTGGCATGGCACCAGAAGAGTTGCCCAAATCAATGAGACTTACCAACGAACAGAAAGATATTGTGATGACCCGTTCCACGGATTATAATGAAGGCGATCGTTTGATAAGGGCCATGATAAAAATCGAATTTTCCCGGAGCCTTTACCAGGCAGATGAATATGAAGTGCTGCAGCTATTTTACAAAAAAATGTTTGAATACATGGATGAGCAGTTGTTGCTTAAGAAAAAATAAAGGCCGCTTTTCAGCAGCCTTCAATATTATTTTGTGGTCAGTTTCTCCTGGTTGTATATGTCCGCATCAAAATGTGCTGACCAAATATTGATTGAAATTTTTCAGTAATAACATGAACCTTCAAATGCCATTGTGTACTAAAGCAACAGTAAGAAGGCAGGCTTTCAATAAATCAGTACATCATCAAATCATCAAATCGTCAAATCGTCAAATCAACTGATTTTCTCCAGCACCAGCTTTTTCACCTCACTCAATGCTATCCTTTCCTGTGTCATGGTATCCCTGTAGCGGATGGTAACGGTATTGTCTTCTTTCGTTTGATGATCGATCGTAACACAAAACGGTGTGCCGATGGCATCCATACGGCGGTAACGTTTACCAATAGCATCTTTTTCTTCATAAAAACACATAAAGCTGCCCTTGCATGCATCCATTAACTCCCTGGCTATTTCAGGTAAACCATCTTTCTTTACTAAAGGAAGAATGGCTAATTTGGTAGGAGCAATTTTTGCCGGAATACGCAATACCACCCGGCTGTCTGCTGTTCCATCTTCCTTGTTCCATTTTTCCTCGGCATAGGCATTGGTCAAAATGGTAAGGAACAGGCGGTCAAGCCCAACAGATGTTTCCAGCACATAAGGTACATAGTTGCCATAGGCCTTACCGGTAGCAGGATCAATATCATTATCAAAATACTGCATTTTCTTTTTGCTGTAAGTTTGATGCTGGGTCAGATCAAAATCAGTTCGGGAGTGAATACCCTCCAGTTCTTTCCAGCCAAAAGGAAATTCAAATTCAATATCTAAAGCCGCATCAGCATAGTGCGCCAGTTTTACATGATCATGAAACCGCAGTTTTTCAGCAGGAATACCCATACTCTCATGCCATTTCTTTCTTGTTTCTTTCCAGTAATTGTACCACTCTATCTGAGTGCCAGGGCGTATAAAGTACTGCATCTCCATTTGTTCAAACTCCCTCATGCGGAAGATAAATTGCCTGGCTACAATTTCGTTCCGGAAAGCCTTACCCGTTTGCGCAATACCGAAAGGAATTTTCATTCTGCCGGTTTTTTGCACATTCAAAAAGTTTACAAAAATACCCTGTGCTGTTTCTGGGCGGAGATACACAATATTCTCATCCGGGTTGTCTGAAGCAACAGCACCAAACTCCGTTTTAAACATTAAGTTGAATTGGCGCACATCTGTCCAGTTGCTGGTTTTGCTTACGGCACAGGTCATCTTATTATCCTCGATCAGTTTTTTCAAACCGGCATAATCATCTTTCGCCAGCAGCGCATCCATGGCAGCCAGTACCTCATCCGCTTCTTTGGCCTCCTTTTCTCCTTTAGCCCTTTGCTCATCTGCAAATCCTTCGATCAAATGATCAACGCGGTATCTTTTTTTACTGTCCTTATTATCGATCATTGGGTCACTGAAATTATCCACGTGCCCGCTGGCCTTCCAGGTGGTGGGATGCATAAAAATAGCTGCATCAATGCCCACAATATTCTCATGCAGCTGGGTCATGCTCTTCCACCATTCATCCCGGATATTTTTTTTCAGTTGAGCACCGTTCTGGCCGTAATCATAAACCGCCGCCAGGCCATCATAAATTTCACTCGATTGAAAAATGTAGCCATATTCCTTGCAGTGTGCAATCAGCGCTGCAAATATGTTTTGTTCGTTTGCCATGGGCGCAAAAGTAAGACAAAAGCTAAAAGAGAGCGGCCAAAAATTTTGTGTTGGGCTTTACACCAACGTAGTTGAAGTATTGCGGTAACACCGGGTGCTGACAGGCAACTGATGGGTCATTCCATTCATCCCCATATCTTTGAACATCTTTGGCGTTCGGCACTATTGGCCTTTAACAGTAAATCGCTTTTTCAGTTGAAGCAAATCGTTCATATCCCACATCACAAACCCTCCCGGCTCGAAAAATTCGGCGTGTACTATCTTAAACTTTTCCGCCGCATCGATTTGGATCATAGTGTATTTGATATTCCGGATGAAGAACTGGCCCGCCGTATCCGCCGCATCAGTATCAAAGGCATGCTGCTGTCTTCCTTAACCGGTTTTGTTTGCGTGTTTCCTACGGTGTGGGTAGATCTGTATTTTGAAAACAGTCCGCACCTGGTCCATTATGGCTGGGTAGCGTTGGTGACCATCATATCCATCGCAATAGAATTTTATTTACTGTTCCTGATCGCATTAAAAGCGGTATATGAGGTAAGCGAACTCATCAACATGCACGCCACCGAAAGTGAACTCACCGGCAATAGTATTTTCAGGGTGCAGAATATTTTATCCCGTACGGCACTGGAGTTACCTGATCCCGAATTAAAGATCCTCGGTATTGATCCCTTCAAACGCATTTCAAAAAAGAACCTGTTGGTACTGGGCATCATTTACAAGGCAAAAATTTTACTTACCAATTTATCATTAAAGTACATTCTTAGATTTACGGTCGGCAGGTTTGTATTCGGTATCTCCATCCTGTATGTGGCATTGCCGGTGGAGTGTTTCTGGAACAGTGTGGTACTGCGGCGTGTGGTGCAGGAAGCAAGATTGCGGCTGTTTGGTTTTGCATTGGCCAATCAAATTGCAAAGAATGTGATCAACGATCATATACTCCTTGCATTGTCGCCACTGGCACAGGCAGGCTGCCTGAGGGCCATTGGCAACGCAGTGGTGATGTCAAAAAATTATCATCCCAATATGATGGTGCTGCTCATCCGTTTTCAGCAGCTGTTGCTGATACACGAAGAAAACAAGTATGACGACTGGGAGCTTTTTATTGATACATTGAAAAAGGTGTCGTACCAGGAACGGAATTTTTTGCTGGATCTGTTTACTGTATCTGCGGCTTTTGATGGAAGGTTAAGCCAATTAGAAATGGAAAGCCTTCGCCAGGTATATGGGGAGCAATATGCCTTGTATCATCCCAGGCTGCAACGGTTAACCTGGTGCTTAAAGAAAGGAAAATTAAACGAGGCATTGTCACTTTGCCGGCTCGATTTTACGGCAGGTTGATTTATTTCAGTTTTTCATTCCCCTTATGCCTTTCTGCATCCCTCGTATTCTTCTTCTCAAAATTTTTTTCCAGTGCCGCAGTAAGATCAACCCCGGTTTGATTGGCCAGGCAGATCAATACCCATAATACATCTGCCATTTCATCTCCCAGCTCTTTTCCTTTATCACTTTCTTTAAAACTTTGTTCACCATATTTTCTCACCATCAGTCTCGACAGTTCACCCACTTCTTCCATTAATATCCCCAGATTGGTGAGTTCATTAAAATAACGCACACCAACGGTTTTTATCCATTGGTCAACATCGGTTTGTGCTTGTTGTATCGTCATAAAATTGATTGTGCTGCAATATACCGTAAACAGGTATTTTTTAACGATACCCTTTTACGGGATTGTGCCGCCGGTAAATTTTTTGTCACTTTGGATAAGCAAAAAATTAAACCCATTATGAAACACCTTGTATCTCTTACCCTGGGTCTGCTGGCCGTGTTTATAGCCCCGGCACAAAATAGTGTTGGAATTAATAATGATGGTACAGCACCGGTTGCCAGCGCTATGCTGCATATAAAAAGCACCACCAAAGGACTTTTAATGCCGAGGATGACAACTGCAGAACGCAATGCAATAATAACGCCTGCAAACGGTTTAATGGTGTTTGATACAGATACCCGTACTTTTTGGTACTATAATAATCTGAGCAATAGCTGGGTACAGCTTTCTACAGGCAATGGAAGCAGCACCAATACATGGAACCTTACAGGCAATGCCGATGTGGATACTACATCAGAATTTATTGGCACCACCGATAATAAGCCACTTTTGTTTCGGTATAATAACCAACGCAGCGGCTTTATCAACAGCAGTAATACTTTTTTGGGTTATCAAAGCGGTCATGTACATATAGCCGGCAACAGCAACAATACGGCCGTTGGGCAAAGCGCCCTGCGTTTACTCAGTACGGGCAAAAACAATACTGCTTTGGGTGCACTGGCTCTTGCTTCAAATACAACCGGCAATTTTAATATTGCTGTTGGGCAGTCGGCATTGCGGAGTAATAGTGATGGAGAATCAAATATTGCCATAGGTGACAGCGCTTTGCAATTGAACAACAGCAGCGATAATAATATTGCTGTAGGAAAAAAAGCACTTGGTTCTTATACTGGCAATAACGGAAGGAATATTGCTATTGGCAACCACACACTGTTCAGGAATTCAACTGGTTCAGGCAATATTGCTATTGGCGACAGTTCGTTAAAAGGTGCCGACGCAGGCAGTACCGCGGCCAGTAATGTTGGCATTGGCCTGTCAGCAGGCAAGTCAATTACCACTGGTGGTCAAAATATTGCAATTGGTAATTTTCCTCTAGAGGCAGTTACCAGCGGCAGCAGCAATATTGCATTAGGCAACAATGCACTCAATGAGAATACGACCGGCAGTTTTAATATAGCATTGAACAGTTTTTCACTTTTTTTGAATACTGCGGGCGCAAGAAATATTGCTGTAGGTCTTAATTCGCTTACAGCCAATACAACCGGCAACAGCAATATTGCATTGGGCACAGGAAGCCTTGCCGGTAACAAAACCCGAACAGGAAATATTGGCATTGGCGACAGCGCATTGTACAGCAACGAAACGTCAGTTACACAACCATCCGATGCTACTAAAAACACGGCGCTTGGCTATAGAAGTTTACGCTATAATAACAATGGCGCATCCAATACAGCAGTTGGTTATGAGGCAATGCTTCAGTCCGTGAATGCCATTGCCAGTACGGCTGTTGGTTCCGGAGCAGCGTTAAATGCTTCCGGGGCAGATTTTACTGTGGCGATCGGTACATCCACTTTAAGCCGGCTTACACTGGGTGATGGTAACACAGCAGTGGGAACACAGGCGCTCGGTTCGGTGGCCACCGGTTCAAATAATCCCGCAATTGGTTTTTTAGCTGATGTGGGTGGACCGGAAATTGAAAATTCAGCAGCAATTGGCTATGCGGCAGAAACATTCGGTGATAACTGTTTCAGTTTTGGTAACACCAATGTGCAAAACTGGATGTTTGGCCGAACGGATATTATTTCCAATGCCTGCCTGCAGGTTGGCACCACCACCTCCAACGGCAATGGGGCATATTTGTCTAACGGCGGTGCCTGGACGAATACGAGTAATGCATACCTGAAAGAGCATATTACCACACCGGATGGTAAGTTGATCCTTCAGAAAATCTGCAGCCTGCCGGTAACACAATGGCGTTACAAGGGAACAGATGAATTTCATATTGGCCCTATGGCGCAGGATTTTTATGCCGCTTTTAAACTGGGCGGCGATGATAAGAGCATCAGCACCATTGACCCATCTGGTGTAGCGCTCATTGGTATACAGGAGCTGAAAAAAGAAAATGAAGAACTGCGGCTGCTGCTGGATAAGCTCATATATAAATGTGATTTACTTGTCAAGAAAATTCAATCTGCAGGATTGTAGTTGCAGTATTACAGATGCGCCTGCTTCTGTAAAATCTTCCAAATTTCAACTACGCTTTTGTTCTATGCAATACAGTGGATTCTTTAAAATAAGCAATATGAAAAAGCTTTTTAAAATAATGGGGTATATAATACTTACCTATCTGGCTGGTGGGCTGCTGATACACTATTTATTATTACCCGAAAAAGAACCGGATTATGCGGCCTATTTTAAAACCCACCAGAATTTCGAATCTAAAATGGAAGGTATGCGGTTGTCGGTAAAGGATGTAGTAGGCAATAAGTGCAATTTTAGTGTTACGATAATGCCCCATGCTACCGGGCCCATACCACACAGCCATGAAAACTTTGAAGAGAAATTTTTTGTAAAAAACGGGTTGCTTTCCATAGAAGCGAATGGTGTTGTAAAGAGATTACGTCGCGGTGAATCAATTACAATCAACCCAAATACCATTCACAGGCCTTTTAATGAAACTGACAGTGTTGTGATATTAGAACACAACACAATGCAGATGCCCTGCAGTTTTGCATATAGTCTATCCAGATTGTATGGTTTCTGGGATAGATCTGATGCCAATAGAAAACCACCTGCATTGTTATTAAAACTTGCTGTGTTTGGGAGCATGTTCGATTCCTGGCCGGCCAGGGAAGCCCCTCCCAAGCCCGTGTTAAAAGCACTTAAATTCTTATTGGCCCCTACTGCCCGGCTGATGGGATATTCAATTCACCTTTAAAAAATAATGTATGATGCGTAAATGAACGGTTATTATGCTTTGCCTTTTTTGCAGCCTTTCATCGGCCGCACAAAAAATACGCCTGTTAAAAAAATTTTACTCGAGAGCCGCCACAATCACAAACAGCGGATAAAAGAAGGGATATATCACGGTGATTTATCTAAGAAAGAAACAGTAACTGTTATACAAAAAGAAGAAAAATAAAACAGGCGATGTACAAGGCCAGGAAAAATGACCGTAAAATAGATGAACAGGAAAGGGAAGCGATAAGAAAGATGCAGCATGAACTTGACAAAATGATTGAAGCTAGACAAGCGAAACCCAACGAAAGGAAGAATAACCTCTATCCCGCTAACTGATTTTTTACAAAAAAGAATATGTATGAAAAGGAATATAGTTTTATTGCTGGCAGCATTATTGGCAACAGCGGCAGTGTATTCACAGCCAACAAAAGCACAAGTTACCAAAAGACTTACTCATACCGGCGTAATAAAAGCAGAGGTGTATAAAATTGAAAAAATATGGCATAAAACAAAGTACATCTGGGAGGCGCAGGCAACCATCACTAAAAAAGTGGACCCGGCAAAAGTGGATGGCTTAACAGGAGTAACACTGGTGTATAATGCCATAGCAGATTACGACCTTGGTGCTTCGGAGCCATATTGGGTTGGTGGGTCTGAAAGCAATGGTGAATACGAAGGTATTAACTTGCCGATACCGTCTGTTGCAGAATTGCAAAAATTTGCCACCGACGCTGCAAAGCAAAACCCGGAGAAATTTTTTATGCAGGCTTATACTATTGTGGCAGCAGAAAAGATAGAACTTACAAAACCCAATGCCAAATGGCTGCATCCACGAAAATTACAATTTGAAGGCACGCTTTTTTACGTTGATAAACTTACCAGTGAAACATTTCAAATGCTGAAATGCCCTGTTACAATGGAACTGCACCGTGACGGATTGAATGCGCCCTGGTACCTGGGCAAAGCAGATGCAAGACGGATGGAGCAAAGCTATGTGGGCGATATTATTCATGCTGTTGATGCTCCGCAATGGGTTGGCCTGCCCAGTATCAGTGACAGAAAAGCGGACGCATCGCAAAAAAGTAAAGCGTTGTCGATGGGCCTGGGCAAGGTACCCGTATTTTCCACCGCCAAAGAACTTGCTTTACACCTGAACGAAAAATTTCATACATACACAAAAGAGCAAATGCAGGCCTATCTGCCTTTGTTGCTGCACAGCAGCCTACGTCAGCCAGGCACAGCTGCCGCACCTAACGGTAATGCACAGCAGATGATTGAAACAATATTGGAAAAAGCGTATGCCGGCTGGGGTAAATTCAAAGAGCAGTACTGCCTGGTGCCTTCAAAAGATGAATATTTTGGCGATTTACAGTATAGCTGGTACAATAAAAGGAGCGACAGGTATACCCGGCTAAGTTTTAAAAAAGAAAATGGCACTTTTACCATTGAACAGCTTGACCTTGGAGTGGAAAAGAAAAAAGAGACAAGCGAAATGTTTTTATCAATCGAATGCAGCGGTGTCATTGAAGCATCCGCAGCCGGTGAGTCCGCACCAATTGCAGGTGGTGCAGCAGAAAACGAATTCAAAAAGGGTGAAAAAGTTATGGTGAAAGAAAGTTTTAAATGGTACCCTGCAACGGTATTGGATGTACGCCCCGGTGAATGGTTTATACATTATGACGGTTATGATGCCAAATATGATCTGTGGGTGAAGAAGGATAAGATAAAAAAGCGATGATACGGCCGGTTACAGGAAGGGCTATTTTTTAATGCGTAAGGTGAACGTACTTCCTTCACCTTTTTTGCTTTGTACTGCTATGGCAGCACTTATTTCTTCTGCCATGCGTTTTACTATTGAAAGACCAAGCCCGGAAGACGGTTCCCCTGCCGTAGGCTTGCTGGAAATATCAGTATAGGGCTTAAATAATTTTGACAGGTCGCTTTCATCCATACCTACGCCTTCGTCTCTCACTGTAAATACAACGGCGTCTTTTTCTTCTGACAACTGTACATAGATATTCTTCCCTCTGGATGTAAATTTTATGGCATTACCCAGCAGGTTTTCTGCTATCCGCTGTAATATGGTTTTATCGCTTACCACATTTATTTTTTCAGCCGCAGCTGAAAAAGAAAGCCGGATATTTTTTTCTTCTGCCCTTTTAATAAACGTATCTGCTGTTGATTGAAAAAGAGCAACGGCATCAAATGATTCCACCTGCAAATGGTGACGGTACAATTCTATCTTGTCTATATCAAGCACCTGCTTAATCAGGTGCTGCCCGCTGTTTACAGATGCTTTAATTTTGCATAGCGCCATTACCTGTTCATCATCCAATGCATCAGTATTTTTCGAAAGCACATTACTCCAGCTGCTGATGCTTGCAAATGGTGCTGCCAGATCGTGGCTTACCATACTGATGAGTTTGTTTTTTTCTGTATTCAGTGCTGCCAGTTTGCTGTTTTGCTGCTGAATCAGCTTGTTTTGCGCCTGCAGTTTATTTTTTGCTTTCCTGTTCAGGAAAAGCGCAATAGCAATGGCAAAAGCGGCTACCAATGCCCCGGCTGCGCCGATACCGTAAATGGTTTTTTGCAGTTTGCTTTCGGTAAGGCTGGCTTTCAGCAGGCGGTTATCTTTTTCCCTGGCAACCGCATTGTATTTTTCCTGCATCTCTGCTACATCAGATGTGTTTTTTTCATTGATAAAATCCTTGTAAGCCACCTGGTATTTTTCAATGTATTCATATGCCTTTGACCAGTCTTTTACTTTTTTATAGTAGCCACTGTATTGTTCGTAGCAGGCTGCTTCTTTTTCTTTGCTCGCTAATTTTTTTGCTGTAGCCAAAGCACTGTCGTAGAATGTAAGTGCCTGTGCAGGCGCATTGGTGCCCTCATAAGCTGCGCCCAGGTTAATATAGTCAAAATACAGATCGTTGTCTTTGCCATATTGCAAATCATAGGCATAATTTTCTTTAAAATACGGCAAGGCTTCTATGTGCCTGTTGCTGAAGATAAACAGCGAACCAATGTTGTTTCGTGTTGCCACAAGTCCTTTACGGTCGCCAATAGATATTTTTATCTTTTCCGCCTGTTTATAAGCTTTGATGGCTTCGGCATATTTCTGCTGATGGCGGTAGCAGGCGCCGATGCTGTTTAAACAAATGCCCTGTAATTTTTTATCATCCATTGCCACAGCAATGGAAAGTGCGTTGGTATAACTGATAATGGCCTGGTCGTATTTCTGCAGTGTAACATAGCTTGAACCTATGTCGGTAAGAACAACCGCCTTTTCGTTTTTTAATTCATTTTTTTCGGCAAATTCAAGTGCCTGCAGGTAAAGTTTTAAAGCCCCGGTATTGTCTTCTTCGTTTTGTGCAGCAATACCATTAAGCCGCATGGAGTAGAATATACCCTTGTCGTATTGTAGTTTTTGAGCGCTTTGTAAAATGGCTGCGGCATAAATTCTTATGGAATCGTTTTTGTCGTAATAATTTTTTACTTCTTTATAGCGGGCATTAATGGCAGCTGTATCCATTTGCGCCAATGAACAGAATATTGAGCAAAAAAAGACCGTTAAAAATGCGAAAACAGCTTTCATCAGTCAAGCAGTTGGTTTTTGAGGGCATACCGAACCAGCCCAACAGTATTCTTTACACCTAATTTGTTAATGATGTTTTTGCGGTGGGTATCCACCGTACCGGTACTTAAGAAAAGTTTAGCAGCGATCTCTGCATTCGTCATTTCTGCGCAGATCATTTTTAGTATTTCAATTTCCCGTTTGGTGAGAATTTCATTTGTCTTGCTTTCATCCACACTTATTTGTTTCCGGTAATCGTTTTCATCATTTATTACTGACGCCTCATTACTGAAATAAGTTCCACCGCCGTTTACTTTATCAATGGCAAACAAAAGTTCTTTTACCGGTGCATTTTTTAGCAGGTAGCCTTGTATGTCATGATCTTTAAGCCGGTGTACATTTCGGGAACCTCTCATCATAGTGAGGTATATTATTTTCTGGGCTGGATATTGTTTCCGTATAGCTGCCAGCAGGTCCGCTGCTTTGTAATCGGGCAGGTGCACGTCCAGCAGCAATATATCACAAGAAGACTTTTCAAGTACCTGTAATAATCCGCTGCCTGTAGATGCAGTGGCTACTGTAGCAATGTGATTTTGCTGCAGCAGTAATTTTGTACCCTGGAGGTACATTTCATGGTCGTCGCAGATGATTACAGTTACCATCGGGATGTCTTTTACAGGTTTTATACACCTGTTTGCAATGATAAACGAAATTACTCGCTGGTTTCTTATTCCTTGTTTTTTGTGTCAATACAAATCGTTACCGGCCCATCGTTTAATAATTCCACTTTCATGTCAGCGCCAAACGAACCCGTATAAATTTTCTTTCCTAAATCATTCTCCAGTTGTACGATCATTTTTTCATACATCGGTACGGCATGATCCGGTTTGCTTGCCCTGATGTAAGAAGGCCGGTTGCCTTTTTTGGTGAATGCATGCAATGTAAACTGGCTTACCAATAAAATACTGCCATCAATATCTTTTACCGAAATATTGGGTATTTTATTTTCATCATCAAAAATGCGCAGGTTCACAATCTTATTGCTGAGCCAAACAATGTCTTCTTCATTGTCGGCATCTTCAATACCAATCAAAACGAGCAGGCCGGTATGGATGGTTGACTTTATTTTTCCATCGACCGTTACACTTGCTTTTGTTACTCTCTGTATCACTGCCTTCATGGTTGCGCATTTAATTCTGCATCTAAAATAATTTCATCTGCTGTATTTTCATCGCCGGCAGCGGGTACTACGTAGGTGCCGCTTAAGCTGTCGTGCCAGCCTCTTGCAGTTGAACCCAAAAAACTGAGCGCATCAAAAGGGATCAACCTTGCAAAGGTTCTGCCGGCAATTTGACCAAACCCGGGGCGGCCGCCGTTTTCATTTACGATGACCGTATTGGTAGCACATTTGCCCGCTGTAGTATTAAAGATGCCCTCCAGCAGCAGATAATAAACTATAAAAAGGGAAGACTCTATTGCCATCAACGAGAGATAGTCACTCGAAAATGGTTGTGAGGTGAGCAGCCTGCCTTGTATCAGCCTGAAATACAAAAAATATAAGATCACTAACGCGTCAATGGAGCGGTTGGCAAAACGCAGTCCTGCTTTGGCAGGGGAAAATTGGTATTCTGTTTGGTCTCCATACTGAACGGCCGTAAGTTTTGGTTTTTGTTCTTTTGACAATACCCAAAGTGCAGCAATGCACAACGCTGGCAGCAGGATACTCAAAAAAAAGTTTACTATTAACCGCAGAGAAATTCCTTCTTGTTGCCTGTAAAATTCCAGCCCCTCCGAATTAGTAAAGTAGCTGATAAAATACCATATTGTAAAAGGCAAAGAATAAACTGAAAAGCAGGCATATATCCTGAACAGTCTCGTTTTTTTAAAGCCAGAAAAAATGAATATGGAAACTGCTGTTACCCACAGCAGGCTTACAAGTAGTCCGGAATAGAAAGGAAAATCAAAATGATAGTCCAGGTGCTGGAGAAAAAAAAGTACCGTTGATCCTGTAAAATACAGGAGTTCAAGAAGGATTATTACAGAAATAACTGTAAACAGTTTTTTATGTTTCATAACAGGCAGTTGGTTTTAAGTGCCGCCACAATATACATTTTATCTTTTCATGGCCTTTCGTTTTCCGCTTCTGCAATGCCGCATCCGGTCTCCCCTGGCCACGCTGCAATTCCAGGGCCCTCCTGGTGTTGTTTACATGCATGCTATGGAGGCCATTTGTGTCTGAATTTCTGTGTTCATCTGTAGCATCTGCCGCCAAAACATTTCCTGTTCATTGGTGGAATTCCGGTGATCTCTGTAACAAACCCTCTTTACTGAATTTTCCAAATTTTTTTTGCAAAATTCTATCCACAAAAAGTGTATAACCCACCAAATCCACTGCCTGTGCAAGGCTCCGATTTTTGCACATTGTTTTTCCACAACTGTTGATATTTAGCAACAAATAAAACCAAACTCAAAAGATATTTTCGTTGCCTTGTTCCAAACGGGATAACAATTTAATAACAACAGATAAAAGCCATATTTTACTAACCTGCTAACCACATAATAGCTATGCCGAAAAAAAACCAAACATCCCAGCGCCTGCAGTTCACCAGGCAGTTTACAAAAGACGGTGTGTCGCCTTACGACATGTTTGAATACGATTACAGAACATCGGTGATAAAAGATCCGAGCGGAAAAGTTGTTTTCCAGATGGACAATGTGGAAGTACCAAAGCAGTGGAGCCAGATCGCAACTGATATCCTGGCACAAAAATATTTTCGTAAAGCAGGTGTGCCGCAGCCGGATGGTACCACAGGAAGGGAAACCACTGTGAAGCAGGTAGCTCACCGTATGGCGCATTGCTGGCGGGTGTGGGGCGAAAAGTACGGCTACTTCGCCACTGAAACAGATGCACAGGTGTTTTATGATGAGTTGGCATATTCTATTCTGAACCAGGCATGCGTACCCAACAGTCCGCAATGGTTTAATACCGGTTTGCATGCAGTGTATGGCATCACAGGCAAACCACAGGGCCACTACTATGTGGATGCAGTGGACGGTCAATTAAAAAAATCAGACAATGCTTACGAACGTCCGCAGCCACACGCCTGTTTTATTTTGAGCGTGGATGATGACCTGGTAAACGATGGCGGCATTATGGATCTGTGGGTAAGAGAAGCCAGGATCTTCAAATATGGCAGTGGTGTAGGCACCAACTTCAGCAACATCCGTGGCGAAGGAGAAAAACTCAGTGGCGGCGGTACCTCCAGCGGCCTGATGAGCTTTTTAAAAATTGGTGACAGGGCTGCAGGCGCTATCAAAAGCGGAGGCACCACCAGGCGTGCCGCTAAAATGGTTTGCCTGGATCTCGACCATCCTGAAATTGAACAATTCGTAAACTGGAAAGTAGAAGAAGAAAATAAAGTAGCTGCTCTTATTGCTGCAGGATATGCCAGTGATTATGAAGGAGAAGCCTACCGCACCGTAAGCGGACAAAATAGTAACAATTCGGTTCGTATCCCCAACGAATTTTTTAAAGTACTGGATGCAGATGGAGACTGGGAATTAAAAGGAAGAAGCGATGGACGTGTAATGAAAACAGTAAAAGCAAGAAAGCTTTGGAAAGACATTACTTACGCAGCCTGGAAATGTGCTGACCCCGGAACTCAATATGATACCACCATCAACGAATGGCATACCTGCCCCGAAGGTGGCGCTATCCGTGCAAGTAACCCTTGCAGCGAGTACATGTTCCTGGACAATACTGCTTGTAACCTGGCCTCTGTAAACCTGCGTCGTTTTTTTGAAGAAAGCGATAACAGTTTTGATGTAAAAGGCTTTGAATACACTTGCCGCCTGTGGACGGTGGTATTGGAAGTGTCTGTACTAATGGCGCAGTTCCCATCCAAAGAAGTGGCGCAATTGTCATACGATTACAGAACACTTGGTTTGGGGTACGCCAACCTTGGCAGCATGCTGATGGTAAGTGGTATTCCTTATGACAGCGAACAGGCCCGTGGTATTGCTGGCGCCATTACAGCGATCATGACCGGTGTTGCTTACAAAACATCCGCAGAAATGGCTTCCTTCCTGGGCACTTTTGATAAGTACGAGGAGAATAAAAAACATATGCTGCGTGTAATGCACAACCACCGTGCTGCTGCTTATGATGCACAGGATGCGTATGAAGGATTGCAGATAAAACCACAAGGTATCAATGCCAAATATTGCCCCGACTATCTGCTAAAAGCCGCTACCAAAGCATGGGACGATGCTGTGCAGCTCGGCGAAAAATATGGCTACCGCAATGCGCAAACAACTGTGATCGCCCCTACCGGCACCATTGGGCTGGTAATGGACTGCGATACTACCGGCGTGGAACCTGATTTTGCGTTGGTGAAATTTAAAAAATTAAGCGGCGGTGGTTATTTCAAGATCATCAACCAGAGTGTACCAGCTGCTTTGCGTAATTTAAAATATACCGAAAGGCAGATAGAAGAAATTGTAAACTACGCAAAAGGACATGCTACTTTAAATGGTGCTCCTTTTATCAATACCAATACCCTGCTGGCAAAAGGTTTTACACAGGACGAACTGGAAAGAGTGGAAGCGTCGCTCGGCAGTGCTTTTGAAATAGGTTTTGTATTCAACGTATTTACGTTTGGTGAAGCCACACTGCAGCGCTTAGGTTTTAAAGCAGAACAATACCATGATTTTAGCTGGAGCTTACTGGAAGCATTGGGCTTTACAGATGAGCAGATAGAAGCAGCCAATATTTATGTGTGCGGTACCATGACGGTGGAAGGTGCGCCTTACCTGAAAGATGAACATCTGCCTGTATTTGATTGTGCTAATAAATGCGGACAAAAAGGCGAACGCTTTATACATGCACACGGACATATACGTATGATGGGTGCTGCACAGCCTTTCCTGAGTGGTGCTATCAGCAAAACGATCAACCTGCCGCATGAGGCCAGTATTGAAGAAATTGCCGATTGCTACCGCCTTAGCTGGGAGCTGGGTTTAAAAGCGAATGCATTGTACCGTGATGGTTCCAAACTGAGTCAGCCACTGAGCAATAAATCTGACAAAAAGAAAAAATCTGCCGACGAAAAAGAAGAAACTGCTGTTGCCGAACAGCCGGCAGCAATCGATCAGCCGCAGATCGTGGACATGAGCAAGCTCACCATCGATGACCTGCTGGAGGAAGTAAGCAAGCGTGTACAAAGCAGTCCTGATACCATACTAAAAGGCAAACTGGCAAAAATCGTTGAGCGCAAAACATTACCCGCCAAACGCCGTGGTTTTACACAAAAAGCAAAGATCAACGGTCAGGCTTTGTTCTTACGCACAGGCGAATACAATGACGGAACAGTTGGAGAAATCTTTATTGACATGGCAAAAGAAGGCGCCACTGTACGCAGTATGCTCAACTGTTTTGCTATCTCTATTTCTATCGGTCTTCAATACGGGGTGCCGCTGGAAGAATTTGTTGAAAAATTTGTATTTACCAGGTTTGAGCCATCTGGCATGGTGGATCATCCAAATATCAAAACAACTACTTCCATCATCGACTTTATCTTCCGTTCCCTGGCATATGAATACCTAGGCCGTACCGACCTTGTTCATGTATTGGATAAACCGGAAGTTGAAAATCTGGGTGATGAAGCCTGGGTACAGGGTTCTCCCACCATTGGTGACAGAAAACCAGAATTGAGTGAAGTAAGAGTGATTGGTGGAGCTTCTCCCGCCGGTAATGTACAACCAGCCAAATCCTACAGGGGCAATACAGGAATGGATGCGGTAACTGCCGCTGCCAAAAGCATGCAGAGCGATGCACCAGCCTGTAATACCTGCGGTCATATTACCATCCGCAGCGGTACCTGTTACAAATGTTTGAACTGTGGTAACAGCATGGGTTGCAGTTAATAATACAACGGTAAAGTAAGTACCTGTAAGTGCCCTCCGGAAAATGGGGGGCATTTTTTTGTACTTTTCATTCCTGTTTCATAAAAATGAATATTTTTAACACTAAAAATCTTAAAGTAAATCATAACCTTTAAAATATGCTTCTATCTAAACCAGGCACAACAGCACTTGTAATTGCATTGATCCTGACCTGTCCGGCTTCTCTATTCTCTCAAAAAACCAATCCCCTTATCAATAGTGGTGAATTACTGGAGAAGGGTAATCAACTCCATGAGGATAAAAAGTATAAGGATGCGATTGAGATCTACTCACAGATTTCAAGAAGCGATACCAACTATTCCAGTGCATTGTACGAACTGGGCTACTCCTGCTATTCCGATGGACAATTACAACGGGGGCTGGAATATGTAACAACAGGCATGAAACTTTTTCCTGCGGACTTTACAAAGTTTGCACTCATCGGCGGCAGCATACTCGATGAAATGGACAGCACCACACAGGCCATCTCCATGTACAGCCAGGCGCTCCGGCATAGTCCTCATTCAGCCATCGGATATTTTAACCGGGCCATTGTGTATGTAAAAAACAAGCAGTTGCCGGAGGCAAAAAAAGCCCTGGAGCAATGCCTGCTGATCAATCCCTATTACGGATCCGCTCATTACTATATGGGCTCCCTGTATTATGACGAAGGTAATATGGTGGCGGCCATGCTCGCTTTTAAAACGTATTTGCTCGTGTCTCCCAGTGGCCGGTATTTGAGTACCGTTATTCAAAAACTGAGTAACATGACCAAGGTAACGGATGAAGTGCTGGAGAATGTAAAAAAATACAAACCTGGCAAGGAAGACAAATTTGATCTGCAGCAACAGATCCTGTTATCTAAAATAGCGCTTGATAAAGATTATAAATTAAAGGTTGACCTGGAAGACCAGATCGTAAGACAGGTACAGGTGGTGGATGAAAAACTGGAGTATATAAAAAATGACAAAGGTTTCTGCATGCAGTATTATGTACCCTTTTATACTAAAGTGTTCAGGGAAGGATATTTTGAACCAATGATATTTGCTGTTTTTTCCGGCCTTGATATAAAAAGTATAAAAGACTGGATGAAGCGGAATAAAAAAGAACAGGAAGCCTTTGGAAATTATGCAGATACCTACCTTATAGAGATACGGGACAGCCGTATATTGACAGCAACCGAAAGAAAAAATGCCCCCGTTTGGTATTTGTTTGAAAATGGCCGTTTTGTTGGTAAGGGAGGCTACAAAATAAAAGGAGATAAAAAAGATCTCTTTGGAGCCTGGGAATTTTTTTATGAGAATGGTGCCATGAGCGCAAAAGGGTTGTACAACGAGGCTGAACAAAAAACAGGGGAGTGGACCTACTACTACAATAATGGACAGGTGAAACAAAAAACAACCTTTAAAAACAATGACGAGGAGGGACTTTCTGAGGGATGGTTTAAAAATGGCAACCGGTGGTTTTCTGAAAATTTTGTTGCCGGCAAACTCCAGGGGCCTGCGCTTATTTATTATTACAACGACATTTTAAAAAATAGTATTGACTACAAGGACGGGTTAAAAAACGGGATTCAAAAAAGCTTTAACAGTAAAGGCGAATTAACCAGCATACAGCATTTTGTGGCGGATAAATTAAATGGTGAATGGTCCACCTATCACCCCAATGGAAAGCTGGATGAAGTAATAAATTATACAGATGACAAACCGGTGGGTACTTACAAAAGTTATCATAATGACGGGGTACTTGAAAAACAGGGCGATTTTGCAAACGGAGAACGGGCGGGTTTATGGACAAGCTATTATGCTAACGGAAATGTAAAAGACAAGACCACTTATGCAAATGGTGAAATTACCGGAGAGTTTACCGAATACCATGAGAATGGCCAGCTCAGTTCAAAAGGCAGTTACAATAAAAAGAAGATCGACGGGCTGGTGCAGTACTTTGATGATGACGGAATTAAATATTCGGATGCGTTGTATGATAAAGGACGCTTGCGTGAGATCAATTCCTATGATAAAAAAGGCAACAATATATACAACAGTACTACAAGAAGAGGGGCTGCGAATATTACTTTTTATTCACCAGATGGCATCAAAATAAGCGAAGGATATTTTGATAAGGATGGCGATAAGCAAGGCAAGTTCACTTACTATTATGCCTCAGGCAAGATCAGCTCGGAAACAAACTATAAAGACGGGGTTGAAAACGGCCCGTCAGTATTTTATTATAACAATGGGCAAAAAAAGCTGGAACGTAACTATACCAATGGCCAGGAAGACGGATATACAAAAGAATATTTTAACGATGGAAAATTAAGTTATGAAGGCTGGGTGATCAACGGCGAAAAGCAGCAGCACCTGGTTTACTATAATGAGTTTGGCGACCAGAAACAAAAAGTATTTTATAAAGATGATGAACTGGACGGTTACACAGAATTTATAGAACCCGGCAATATCAAAAGTTATGATTATCACTACTCAAACGGTTGGTTAGACCAGACGATTCAGTATGATACCACCGGCAGGATCATAAGTGATAATAAACTCGACAAAGGAACTGGCCCGGTTGTCTATTATCATCAGAATGGTAAGGTATCGGGCACCGGTACCTTTAAAAACTATATGCTTACCGGCTCCTACAATACGTATTATTTTGATGGAACCGTAAAATCTGTTGCTTTCTACAATAAAGATGAAAGAGACAGTACTTTTAAAGAATTTTATTATGGGGGTGTGTTAAAAGCCGAAGGAACCTTTAAGGATGGAACCAGAAACGGAATATGGAAAGAGTATTATGACAATGGGAAAAGCCGGTCAGAAAGTAATTATAACAACGGGTATTTAGAGGGACCCGAGAAAACTTTTAATGAAGACGGAACCAAAGATAAATTGCTGAATTATAAAAAGGGAGAACTGGACGGAGAGTACAGGATGTTTGGGGACAATAACCAGCTGGCTGTGGTTTTATACTATAAAGAAGGTGACTTAACAGGCTACAGCTATGAAGACAAGACAGGTAAACTGGTACCACAGGTTCCGTTAAAAGGAGGAAGCGGTAAAGTAGCGGCTTATTATAAAAACGGTACGCAGAGTACAGAGATCCATTTTCTTGATCATGTTGTACAAGGAGTCAGAAAAATATTTTTCTCTAATGGTAAATTATATATTGATGGGGTAAGGGAGATGGGATATGATAACGGCATCAAAAAGATTTATTATTCTACAGGAACAGTAATGAAAGAAGAGCTCCTGGTTACAGGAGATTATCATGGAGCCCGTAAAACCTATTACCCTAATGGGAAAATCGAAAAAGACGAGAACTTTTATAATGATGAATGGCATGGCACCTGCAGGTATTATGATGTGCAGGGTAAACTGAAGCAGACAAGAAAATACTTTCACGGCACCCTGTTAAGTGTTCAATAAATAATTATGCGTACAACAACCCGATTTTTACTGGCCGGTATCCTGTTCATTGGCAATGCAGTGTGTGCACAAACACCGGACGAAATCAGAAAACAGTTTCCCGATGAAGAACTGGTGTATTACAATTACAGTCATGAACTTACACTCTCTGTTAAAAATGACCTCCCCGTAGCCGAAAGCAGGTTTGAGAAAGACCTGATGATACTCAGTGAGAAAAATGCTGCATTGTATAACCGGCAGGCTATTTATCACAGCACCTACAACGAACTCACTTCGCTTGAAGCGTATACCCGGGTGCCTGATGGTAACCAATACAAGAAAGTAAAAGTAAACGGACAAAAGACGACCAACAGCCCGTCCAACAGTGTTTTTTATGACGATATCAAGGAAACCAGTTTTGATTTTTTGTCACTTACCCGTGATGCCATTGGTCACATGGAATACACGCAGTTTCATAAAGACGCCCACCTGCTTACTCCGTTTTATTTACCAGGGGGTATTCCAATTGTGCGGGCTGAATTTTCTTTAGTGGTACCAAACGATATCAGCATAAAATATGTAGTAAAAAATGACCCTGGAGGTATCCTGCAGTTTTCAGAAGAAAAAAAGAGAAAGGAAACCATTTATCGCTGGTCAGTAAAGAATTTAAAAAGTCCTGATCACTATGGCGACGCCCCCTCAGGCCGGTATTTTGAACCGCATGTAATTGTGTATATCACATCATATGAAAATAAAGACGGCAAGCAAAATTTTTTAAGCTCACTCGACGATCTCTTCAATTGGAATATTTCCTTTACCAAAGAGCTGAACAAAACCGCTGATGATAATTTAAGAAAGATTGTGGATTCGCTTACTATTGGTAAAACAACTGAAAAAGAAAAAGCCAAAAGTATTTACCGCTGGGTACAGCATAATATAAAGTATGTAGCTTTTGAAGATGGCCTCGAAGGCTTCCGGCCACGACAGGCAGCCGAAGTGTGCAGCAAACGCTATGGAGACTGCAAGGATATGAGCAGCATTATTACACAAATGTTGCGGATGGCAAATATCAAAGCCTACTATACCTGGATCGGTACCCGGTCACTGCCCTACGATTATACTGACCTGCCCCTGCCATTGGTGGATAACCACATGATATCTGTTGCAGATATCGATGGCCGCTGGTATTTCCTTGATGGAACCAACCCTTACTCAAAACTTGATCTGCCCCCCTATTCTATACAGGACAAGGAAGCGCTGATTGCATTAAACGACAAAGAATATAAGGTGTTGAAAGTGCCGGTAGCCGAAGCGGCAGACAACCTGATTGTTGACAGTACTACTATCCATATCACCGAATCCGGAATAAAAGGTGTGGAAAAAGTGGATTACCATGGTTATTTTGGCGAAGGGGTATACAATGCATTGATGTACAGGGACGACAAGGAGACCAAAGATTATGTGAACGCAAAAATGGGCAAGGCCAGTAATAAATTCATACTCGGTAACTATGCCATCAAGAGAACCGATCCCGAAGAGAATATCATTAACATCACTGCTGATTTTGAAGTGCCTGGCTACAGCAAAAAAGCCGGCAATGAGTATTATATCAACCTGAATCTTGAAAAGTTATTTGACAGGCAGGTGATCGATACCACTAAAAGAAAAGTACCGCAGGAAAATGATTATAAATACAGCATCAGGCAATATCATATTCTTGAAATTCCCGATGGCTATACCGTGAGTTATCAACCCGGCAATTTCAGGTTCAGCAATGATTTTGTTGACCTGGATATTTCTTATGAAATAAAGAATGGTAAAATAACTGCAGTACAGGAATTTAAAAATAAAAAGCTGATGCTGCAGCCGTCAGATTTTACTGAATGGAACAAGGCAGTGAAAGCGGCCCAACCTCACTACAAAGAAACAGTAGTGCTTGAACGAAAATAAATAACCTTAAACACTTAGATACATGAAAAGAATATACATTCCTGTTATAGCTGTTGGTTTAATTATCAGCAGCGCTTGCCACGCCCAGTCCACTGCATGGGAGGCCAAACCCGTAATACACAATGCAGCAGCTGCATTTTCAAAAGAAAGCGCTGTGATATTGCTGGATGAAAGAGTGCATGAGTACAAAACAAACGACAAAAAGGAGCTTTACATACAGGTCAACAGTCACCGGTTGGTAAAAGTGATGGATGATAAAGGCGTTGAAATGTTCAACAGGATTTATATTTCTTACGGAATGAATACAGAGATATTTGACCTGAAGGCCAGGACCATACAACCGGATGGAAAAGTGGTTGATCTTCCTTCCGAAAAGATACTGGATGTGGAAGAAGAAGGAAAACGCTACAAGAAATTTGCCCTGGAAGGGGTGGAGAAGAACAGCGAGATTGAATATTCATATAAACTGGTAAAGGGCGCTAATTATTTTGGCCTCGAAGTATTTCAATACAGCAGCGTGCCTTTTCAAAAAGTATCGTTTGAATTATTTGCACCAGAGCATTTATTATTTTCTGTAAAAGGATCGGCAGGTTTTACCGTAAGTAAGGATACTGTTGAAAACGGGAAGAGGGTAATAAGGGTTCAGGGCGCCAATCTGCCCGGATTGGAGGAAGAAAAATATGGAGAAACCGGGCCTTACTCTTCCAATATACAGTATAAACTTTCCTATAATCTCTCCAGGGATAAAGATGTGCGGCTATTTACCTGGAATGAACTGGCCAAAAGGATCTATTCCAACTACACCACGTTTACTGAAAAAGAACTAAAAGCTGCCGGTGATTTTGTAAAGAAGGCAGGTATCAGCGAATCGGCTGAGGAAGAACAAAAAATAATTGCACTGGAAGATTATATAAAGCAGAATATCAATTCCGATAAAGATGCAGTGGGTGAAGATGCTGATAAAATAGAAAAATTAGTAAAGACAAAAGTTGCCAGCGAAACGGGTATCATCAGCCTGTTCCTTGCCTGTTTTGAAAAACTGGGTATCAAATACCAGCTCGTATATCCTGGTAAAAGGGATGAATTACCGCTGGAAGAAGATTTTGAGAATTACCGGCTTACCGATGACTTTATTTTTTATTTTCCAGGTACCGGCAATTTTGTAGCGCCTGTTGCAAGCGCCATGCGGTATCCTTTTATTCCGCCATATTGGTCAGGTACCAGGGGATTGTTCTTAAAAGGCACTACCATCGGCACATTAAAAACGGCGATCGCCTCCTTCGATAGTATTCCCATGATGGCCTATGAAAAAAATGGTACCAATATGGAAGTGAGCCTGAAAATGAACAGCAGTATGGACCAGGTACTATTGCACAGCAAACAGATTTTAATGGGCTACAGTGCCATGCCATACAGACCTGCCTTTAACCTGTTGCCAAAAGACAAACTGGAGGAGTTTACCAAAGATGTGATAAAATCAATTTCAAAAAGCGATAACATCACCAATATAAAAACGGAACATACCGCCTATATTGAAAGCAGTACAGGTAAGCCGCTGATAATAGAGGCAGACATTGAAAGTCCGGAACTGATAGAAAAAGCCGGCAACAGGTACCTCCTTAAAATAGGCGATGTGATCGGCCCACAGGAAGAGATGTACCAGGAGAAGCCACGTAAACTGCCGGTGATCATTCAATACCCCCATATGCTCGACAGGGAAATTACGTTTACCATTCCCGACGGATATGAGATCAAAAATCTGTCAGACATCAATATCACGGTAACAGACGGACCACAAACCATGGGTTTTGTTTCTTCTTACACGCTCAAGGGAAATGAGTTGAAAATACTGGTACATGAGTTTTACAAGGTTACATCCTACCCGCTTTCTATGTTTGAAGAATTCAGAAAAGTGATCAATGCGAGTGCAGATTTTAATAAAGTGGTATTGATATTGGTTAAAAAATAAGATTGCATCAGTCTGTCATTATATGTTGCTTATTGTTTCTGCTGAGTTTTTTTTCAAATGCTCAGCCTGTTCAGAAAGATTCCCTCTTCCTGGCTGCTAAAGGCTCATGGAAATACCCTGCTTCAAAATGCAGTATTCAAAAAGAACGTCATGAAACAGGTCATAGAAGCTTAGGTGTAAATTTTATAAGCGACAGCTCATATCCTGTAAAAGCAGTTTTTGAAGGTATCGTGATCCTGGTTAGCGAATATGATTCCGTTCACATGGTAGTTACCAGGTATGGAAGTTATTTTATTGGGTACAGTAACCTGGAACTCCCACAGGTTAAAAAAGGCGATACAATAAAAGCAGGGCAAATAATTGGACGCATGGCAAAAAACCTGGATGAAGTTTACAGTGTCGATATGATGCTTTCAACAAAAGATGAGGATAATATAGCACTTGAAGCCTGGTTTAAAAAGGAGGATCTTCCATAACAATAAATTTATCCCGTATCAGGCTCATTGTTTTTACCTTTAATGATTCCTAAAATCAATGGCATGAAAAACTGTATCACCATATTATTGTTGTTCTCCTGTATTCATTGTATTGCCCAAAACAAAAAGGGCCTCGTAAGCGGTCCCTGGGCCGGTAATGTAGAACTACGGAATGCCACCATCTGGGTGGAAGTAACGCCGTTAGTTAAAAAAGTAGAGGTAAAATATTATTATGTTGACAATGGCACATCAGAAGGCTCCATTGTAGCTTATAAAGGAGAGCTTGGTAAAGATTTCAACCCATTAAAGATTGAATTGAATGGCCTGAAAATGAATACCACATACAACTATGATATTTTTATTGACGGACAAAAAATAGACCCTGGCTTCCCAACAAAATTTACTACCAAAGACCTTTGGCAATGGCGCAAACCGGCGCCGGATTTTAGTTTTCTCACCGGCAGTTGCGCTTATTTTAATGAACCCATCTATGACCGCCCCGGTAAACCCTATGGCGGGGATTCATCCATCTTTGAAACGATGGCCAATACGCCTGCTGCCTTTCACCTGTGGCTCGGCGATAGCTGGTACACTAGGGAAGTGGATTATTACACACCCTGGGGTTTGAACTACCGGGCCAGTCGTGACCGCAGCCTGCCCGTACTGCAAAAATTTATGGCCAGCATGCCGCAGTATGCCATCTGGGACGACCATGATTATGGTCCCAACGATATGGGTAAAAATTATATTTTGAAAGATATCACCCGTAAAGTTTTCATGAATTACAGTTGCAACCCTTCGTATGGTTACAAGGATGAAGGCATTTATTCGGTTATTGGTTACAGTGATGTGGATATATTTTTAACCGATGACCGGTTTTGGAGAAGCGAAGCAGAACTAAAAGACAGTGTGGATGGCAAACCCAATTTAGATAAAACCTATTTCGGTAAACAGCAACTGGACTGGTTAAAGAACTCCCTGCTGTACAGCAAAGCCACTTTTAAAGTGATTGCCACCGGCAGCCAGGTACTGAACCCCTATTCCGATTATGATTGCATGCGGATGTATACAACGGAATACAAAGAGCTGATGGATTTTTTAGCAGCGTATAAAATAAAGGGCGTGCTTTTTTTCTCCGGCGACCGGCATCACAGCGAAGTCATAAAAAAGGAACGTGCCGGATACTATCCATTGTACGACGTCACCAATTCTCCATATACCAGTGGTGTGGCTAAAGTAAAAGGTGAAGAATTGAATAACTCCGCAAGGGTACCAGGCACATTGGTGGAAGTACAAAATTTCAGCAAGGTAACCGTGAGCGGGAAAAAGAATGAAAGAATCCTGACAGTGGCGTTTTTGGGATTGAAAGGAGAGAAGCTGGGAGAGTGGATGGTGAATGAAAACGAATTAAAATAAGTGCATCTGCTATCTTTGCTGCATGACCTCTCAATATTTTACCTACGAAAAAGGCAAAGTGATACAGGCGCTGCGTTATCATTTTATTTCCCGTAAGGAGATAAAGTTTATGATGATCCTGGTGAATGTATTTGCCATCAGTTCTGCCGCCTTGTTCTTTTTTAAAAAAATCTCCCCATTGGCATTTCTCATCAGTTCTGTTTTATGGTTTGCCATGATGATCGCCTTTTGGTATTTTCTTCCCACGATGATCTATAAAAAGAACAGCACTTTTAAAGACAGGTTTAAAGCTACGCTGGATGAGGATGGTTTTATGATTGAAAATGACCGGGGCAGCCGTGGCTGGGAATGGAACCAGTTCAGCACCACATTAGAAACACCCCATTTTTTTCACTTGTATTTCGACAGCCGCTCATTTTTTATTGTACCCAAGGAGGCATTTGAAGGAGATGATGAGCATGAGGCAAGAAAGATACTGAGAGAGAAAATAAAGGGTAAATATTAACTGATTATTATTGCAGCAAGCGGCATCCAGCTCTTTTGATCAAATACTCAGACCGCTTTTACCAAATTAGAAATTACAAATACGCAATAGCTTTTACAGTTTCTTCTCCATTACCCGGTGTGGTATATTCACTTCTATAAATTCATCGCCTTTTGTTTTATAGCCATAGCGTTCATAAAAACCAATGGCGGTTTCACGGGCATGCATCACAATTTTCTTAAAGCCTCGGTCACGGGCTATGTTCTCCGCAAATTGCATCATGCTTTCACCAATACCCAGGCCCTGCCGGTTCTTTTGCACTGCCATTTGTCTCAACCGGGTACAATTGGCATCCACCCTGGTGAGCAGGCAGCAGCCGATAATTTCCTCGTCTTCAAAAGCGCCGATTAAAATATCGTCTTTTTCTTTGTTCAGTTCTTCTTCTGTAAAACTGAGGCCAAGGGGCTTACGCATGATCTCATACCGCAGCTTCACCATCTTTTCATAATCCTTGCTGCCATGATATAATTGCTTTAACGCCATGTTGCAATATAATAAATTCTGGTGGCTAATAATGGCAGTCTTAAATAAAAAAAGGGCCCCGCAAAGGGCCCTGCAGGTACGGTTAAAAGTGCATTATTGCTTAATCACTTTTATCGTTTTTGCCCCGGTAAGGCTGCTAACAGTAAGCAGGTAAGTGCCGGAGGGCATTGATTGTGCTTGGTATAGTGCGATTGTATTAGGTCCTTTTGTAACGGTACTGGTAAGATTCATTACCGTACTGCCGTTAATGCTGCGGATGGTTATTTTTACCGTTTCTTTTTCTTCTCCTTCAAAAGCAATATTCAGGTTACTGCTAAAAGGCAATGGCCAGGCTTTTATGGTGTTGTTACCTTTGGCAGCCAACTGCAGCATTACTGAAGGGGAGTATTTGAAACTGCCATTGATGTTCACCATTTTAATGCGGTAATACACTGTTTTAAAAACATAGAAAAACAGGTCGTCTGTGCTTTGATAATTGTTGTTGATATTTCCCTGGGCAGATACAGTAGCAAATGTTTCAAAACTATTTCCATCGGCACTCCGCTGAATTTCGAAATAACTGCTGTTGCCTTCGTGCTCTGTTTGCCAGTACAATTGCACTTTCCTGTTATTTTCTGTACCTGAAAAATTGAATAAACTGATGGGCAGGATCACCTGCTGTTTGCCGATAACCGGAATGGTATAGTTAGCAATATTTGAGGTTAGGCCCTCTTCATCATTAGCGCTGTAAGTAAACATTACATCACCATTATAATTGGAATCGGGTGTAAATACAAAGCTGGCAGCCAGGTCAGGCGTGATCATCATGCCTTCACTTACCGTTATCAAATAGCCATCCATGCTCAGGCTCAGGATGCCTTGTGATTCAGCCGGTACACTAATGATAGTATAAGAGGATATCGTACTGCCCACTGAACTTGCGTTGAATGGCCAGATACTGGTTGACTGTACCACAGGAGTCATTGTAATATCGTAAGCAACCGGTGCTGCGGCAGGATTATTGGTCCCCAACCTGCCTTTTGCTTCTGACCTTCCTGCTATACACAAGGCAATAACGGTGATAATAAACCAGGTAAGTGCATCCTTAACAGACAGTCCTTCTTGTGGATGCCTGTTGAATTTGCCCTGGCGGTTATCCTGATTGATACTTGTTTTCATAAAGTGGGGGTTTGCGTGTTTCCCATAGTAAACAGGATTGGTGCCAAACAGGTAAACCCTTTACCAGCAAGGGTTTTAGCTCCAGCCAGCTCCCCATTTTTTCCGGATTATAGAATGAATTGCCAGAAATTGTATTGAAAATTGCCTGGAAGCGGGTAACAGGTTGTTTATTCACGCTGGGTAAGCAAAAAAATGCTTTGATACCATAAACAAACTATAAAAGGGCTTTTACAATTTTTCTGCTGTAAACAACTACATTTAACTGCCTTTTATCATTTTTTTAATAGCGGCAATATTTTATTGTTATTAAGTCAAAAAGTATATTTTTGCTGCTGAAAATTTAAAAAATACTACCATGTCAGACATTGCAACAAGAGTAAAAAAGATCATTGTTGATAAATTAGGTGTTGACGAAGCAGAAGTTACCACTGAAGCTTCATTTACAAATGATTTAGGAGCCGACAGCTTAGACACTGTTGAATTAATCATGGAATTTGAAAAAGAATTTAACATTTCCATCCCTGATGAACAGGCTGAAACCATCACCACTGTTGGACAGGCTGTTACTTACTTAGAAGAACACGCTAAGTAATCAGTAATCTTCATCTGTTTTTAATTATCGCAGGCAAATCGTATGGAATTAAAGAGAGTAGTTGTAACCGGGTTAGGGGCCATCACTCCTTTAGGCAAATCGCTCAGTGAATACTGGAAGGGTTTGGCTGATGGTGCTAATGGCTGCGACTTCATTAAGCAATTTGACGCCTCTAAGTTCAAAACACGGTTTGCCTGTGAAGTTAAAGACTTTGACCCCACTGCTTACCTCGACAAAAAAGAAGCCCGGAAGATCGACCGCTTTACCCAGTTTGCATTGATTGCCGCCGACGAAGCAGTAAAAGACGCCGGCATCAATAAAGACAATGTGAATGTTGACAGGGTAGGGGTGATCTTCGCAAGCGGTATCGGCGGTCTGATTACCTTCCAGGAAGAAGTTACCAATTACGCCACCGGCGATGGTACTCCCAGGTTCAATCCTTTCTTCATTCCTAAAATGATCCTCGATATTGCCGCAGGGCATATTTCCATGAAACATGGTTTTCGTGGTCCCAACTATGCTGTTGTAAGCGCCTGTGCTTCTTCCACCAATGCAGTAATTGATGCTTTTGACAATATTCGTTTGGGTAAAGCAGATGTAATTGTAACAGGCGGAAGCGAAGCCGTGGTAAGCGCTGCAGGTGTGGGAGGTTTTAATGCCATGAAAGCGCTGAGCGAAAGAAATGATTCACCTCAATCGGCCAGCCGCCCTTTTGATAAAGACAGAGACGGTTTTGTAATGGGCGAAGGTGCCGGTGCTATCATTTTAGAAAGCCTCGAGCATGCCTTAGCCAGGGGCTCAAAGATCTATTGCGAAATAGCAGGCGGCGGCGCTACTGCAGATGCTCATCATATTACAGCTCCGCATCCCGAAGGACTGGGTGCACAGAATGTGATGAAAGCAGCATTGAGGGATGCAGGAATGAAACCGGAAGACATTGCTTATATCAACGTTCACGGAACCTCCACTCCACTGGGCGATATAGCAGAAACCAAGGCCATTTTGAACGTATTTGGCGATCATGCCTACAATTTGAACATCAGTTCCACCAAGAGTATGACAGGCCATTGTCTTGGCGCTGCGGGTGCTTTAGAAGCATTGGCCTGCATCATGGCGGTAACACAGGATATCATTCCGCCTCCTATCAATCACTATACCGACGATCCTGAGCTGGATCCCAAACTCAACTTCACTTTTAACACCGCACAACATCGTACAGTAAACGCTGCACTCAGCAATACGTTTGGCTTTGGGGGACATAACGCCAGCGTCATCGTTAAGAAGTATAAGGCGTAACATCAAAATATTTTAAGTTAAATAAGCAGGGAGATTGCATAAATTCAGGCACTAAATGTCTTGTTTATGAAGAATCGTATCACTGTAAAACCAGTCATTTTACCTGGTTTTATTATCTTTTTCTTTCTTGTTTTTAGCGCAGACTTTTTATTTGGCCAGGTAGTTTATAAAAATGACCTGCTACGGTTAACAATGAATATTCCTCAAAACTGGAAGCTTGTTGGTACTGAAAAGTCCATAAAAAACTTAAAAGAACCGAAGCTTACCGATGAGCAATTGAAAAAAATCATGGAAAGTAACAGGGGGGTTATATCCCAGGTGGGCTATTTTAAATATGATATTGATAGTGTATCAGGTTTTATACCTTGTATCCGTACATCAGTTAAACCCAATCCCGCAAAAGACTTCCTTGAATTTAAAACCATGATGGCGGTCTTTGCCGAAAAATATATAAAAGAATTATCCGACGGTAAGTATATAGAGGAGGTTTCTGAAGTGCAGATTGCAACTAAAAAAGCAGTTTATTATTCATACAGCATTAAAGTCTGGCAAAAATCGGTACCCGTATTAGTAAGAACAAAATGCTATTGTATTCCATTGGGATCTTATTTTATTGCAATCACTTGCATGGATAATGAAGTTTCTGAAGATTGTTCTCAACTTTTTGCAGAAGCAATAGGGTCAGTCAACTTTACAGAATAGCCAAGAATGCAAGGAAAGAATTACTGTAAAGCATACCGGATTTTTCTAAGTATTTAGCTTAATTTCGATTAAACAATTTTAATCTGTTTGCAGCTTCTCAAAAACATTTTTAAGGAAGATTCCAAAAAGAAAGAGTTCAGGAACCAACTCACCAATGTAATTGGCTTTACACCCGGTGAGCTTGACCTCTATATCACTGCATTGAGCCACCGTTCGGTAAGAGAAGGTGCAGATGAAAACAACGAGCGGTTGGAGTTTTTGGGAGATGCTGTATTGAGCTCTATCGTTGCACATTATCTTTTTAAAAAATATCCTTATAAGGGCGAAGGTTTTTTAACCGAAATGAGGAGCAAGATGGTAAACCGCCAGCAACTGAATGATATTGGTATTAAAATGGGGTTGAAAAAGATCACCATCTACAACAAACACGACAATTCGCTCAAGATATCCCAGATATTTGGCAACACGTTAGAAGCCTTGATCGGTGCGGTGTACCTGGATAAAGGATATAAGAAAACACAGAAATGGGTGGAAAAATACATTATCTCCACACACATGTTTATTGATGACCTGGAAACGATCGAGATCAATATCAAAAATAAGCTGTATGGCTGGGCCAATAAAAATGGTAAGGCACTGGAGTTTGAAACATTGGGCGAAAAATTTGAAAATGGCAGACGGCTGTTCACCATTGGCGCCACTGTAGATGGGGAATTGATAGCAGAAGGCAAAGGGTATAATAAAAAAGATGCCAGCCAGATTGCGGCTCAACTGGCGGTTGAAAAATTAGGATTATAAGAATTCGTTTAAAGTTTAAAGTCTAAGGTTTAATGTTGCAGCTGATCTTTTTGCAAACCTTAGACTTTAAACTTTAAACTCTAAACGGTTCGATATGAGATTTGGCATTTTAGGCAGCGGAAGCTGGGGCACAGCGATTGCAAAAATTTTAACTGACAATGGTAACACTATTTACTGGTGGAACCGGAGCGATAAAGCCATACAGCATATACAGGCACGCAGGAACAATCCTCATTATTTAAGCCATGCCTATTTTGACACTAATAAATTAATACTCACCACAGATGTTGCAGCAGTGATCAGCCATTCTGATTGTATTGTAATAGCTGTTCCCTCTGCATATGTTTCCAGCACACTACTTTCTGTAGATAAAAATATCTTTAAGGGCAAAAAGATCATCAGTGCTATAAAAGGAATTCTGCTCGACCAGAATGTATTGCTCAACGATTTTTTAAAAACGGAGTTTGATTTTCCGGTTCAGGATTATTTTGCTGTATTGGGGCCCTGCCATGCAGAAGAAGTGGCATCTGAAAAATTATCTTATCTCACTTTTTCAGGAATGGATGAAGCCGTAACAGCACAAATCGCCGCACATTTCCGAACGCCTTATATTAATACCATTACTAACAGCGACATCTATGGTGTGCAGTACGCCGCGGTACTAAAAAATATTTATGCACTTGGCGCCGGTATTGCTCACGGTCTCGACTATGGGGATAATTTCTTAAGTGTGCTCATTGCCAACAGTGCTGATGAAATGGCCATTTTTTTACGCAGTCTCGGTGTACAGAATATACAGGTGGGTACCATCGATCATATTAAACACCTGCACCAGAAATCGCAAACCAATTACGCAGCGTCGGTATACCTGGGCGATCTTTTAGTTACCTGTTATTCGCTTTATAGCCGCAACAGAACATTTGGCAACATGATCGGCAAAGGTTATTCTGTAAAAGCCGCCCAGATCGAAATGAGTATGGTGGCAGAGGGCTACAATGCCAGCAAGTGCATGTACCTCATCAATCAGAAAATAAAAGCCAATATGCCGATTGCAGAAACCATTTATAAGATCCTGTGGGAAAATTTACCTGCGGTGGAAGGTTTTGAAAGGATCGAAAAGACATTGGAATAGTTATGGCCTTTTTATAAAGTTGTTATTTTGAAAATTGATTTCAGAAAAACAAATCCGCAGCAATTCCATCCGCAAACAGTTTACCTTCATCCGTCAGAATAAGATGTGCTTTTTGACAAGTGAGTTTATTACTGTCTTCATATTTTTTAGCCGACAGCAGTATTTTTTCGCCAAAATGTTTTCCAAAACCAGCTACTGCTTTTTCAATGCTCAGCCCTTCAATGGTTCTTAACGAGGTCATGATGTATTCATTCAACCGCTGCGTTGCCGTTAGTTTTTCTTCTTCAAAAGGAATAATCCCTTTTTGCAGCGAGTGAATATATAAACTGTTGTTGGCTGCATTCCATCTCCTGCAATTGCCGTCAAAGGAATGTGCCGAAGGGCCAAAGCCATAGTATTTTTCACCAGACCAATAACTGCTGTTGTGTTTGCTTCTCCTTCCCGGCAAGGCGTAATTGCTGATTTCATAATGTTCATAGCCGGCAGTCCGCATCCATTGCATCAGCAGTAAAAATTGCTCCGACTGTTTTTCTGCATCTGTATTGGCTTTTTTATGCTGTGTAATGAGTTTCGACAGTGCTGTTTTAGGCTCCACGGTGAGTGCATAACAGGAAATATGCGGTACACTTTTTTCAAAAACAATATCTGTGTTTCTTTTCCAGTTGTCATTGGTCAATAAGGGTGACCCGTAAATAAGGTCGATAGAGAAATTATTAAAACCGGCATTTTTTATCTCATCAATACAATGTAATGATTCCGCTGCTGTATGTGCCCGGTTCATCCAAACCAGTTCTGCTTCATCAAATGACTGTATACCTATGCTTAACCTGTTGATCCCGCTGGATAGCCAGCCCGACAGTTTATCAGCGTTGATATCATCCGGGTTGGCTTCTAAACTGATCTCTGCTGTTGTTGAAAGCACAAACTTTTTCTGCATTGCCTCCAATATTCTTTTTACTTCGTCGTTGCCAAGCAGGCTGGGTGTTCCGCCGCCAAAATAAATCGTGTCAATTATTTCATTGCCTTCAAAAACCGGCGTAATATTTATTTCATTGATCAATGCAGCGATCAATTCATTCTTTAGTCTTAAAGATGTGGCAAAATGAAAATTACAATAGTTACAGGCCTGCCTGCAAAAAGGAATATGAATATAAATACCTGCCAATTTCTGAATTAGGATTTTACATATTAGATTTGATACCTGCAATGGCAACTACAAAAAACAACTGCTTTAGAATTTACCTCTCCTTTATTGCAATGGTTTGTTGTTGCCTCAGCGCTTATTGCCAGCCACCAACAGGCCAACAACATCCGTTGATCATTCATCACGTTGACAAAGATAGCTCCTTTAAAGGCGAAGGGTTGAAATTGCAGACTACCTTTGCCAACCAGGCAATTTGTTTAAACTACATCAATCAATTGCCGGCACTTCTGCAATTGCAGGGTTACACGGTCGCTTCTATTGATTCCATCAGGATCGATTCTGCTTCCACATTTATCCGTTTATTTTTAGGCGTACAGCAAAAATGGGTGGATTTAAATACCGGCAGTATCAACAGTAAAATATTGGAAGCCGCTGGTTTTTTCTCTGCTAATTTTATTAATAAGCCGGTAAATTTTGATGAAGTACAGTTGATCAAAGAAAGAATGCTGAACTACCTGGAGAATAATGGATATCCCTTTGCCTCCGTGTACCTCGATAGTGTGGTGATGAAAGAAACCGGTATGGCCGCCAGCTTAAAGATCAAGGAAGGCCCATTGTACAAAGTAGACAGTATACGGATATTTGGCAAAGCAAAAATCTCCAATTATTTTTTACAACGCTATCTCAATATCACCAACAAAAGTATTTATAGCAGGGAAAAACTGGAACTGGTTGACAGAAGAATTTTAGAACTCCCTTATGCGCAATCGCAGCAGCCAAGCGATCTTACGATGCTGGGTACCGGCTCTGTTTTAAATCTCTACCTGCAACCCAGGCGCAGCAGCCAGGTGAACTTTCTGGTTGGCTTTTTACCTGCAAACAATGAAACCGGTAAACTGCAGCTTACCGGGGATGTAAACCTGAATTTAAAAAATGCCCTGGGCAGCGGGGAAACCATCGCTTTAAACTGGCAACAGCTGCAGTTGAGTTCGCCAAGACTGATACTCGGTTATCAGCAGCCTTATATTTTCCATTCCTCCTTTGGAATTGATTTTGGATTTGAACTCTTTAAAAAAGATTCCACCTTTTTACAATTGAATGCACAGTTTGGCCTGCAGTATTTGTTGTCGGCCAGGCAGTCTGGCAAGCTGTTCATACAGCAGCAAAAAACCACCTTGCTGGCTGCCGGTGTTGATACTAACCAGATCAAGGCCAGCAAAAAACTACCGGTAAATGTGGATGTGAATGCCATTAGTGTGGGAGTGGATTATGAATGGGCCAATACAAATTATAAATTTAATCCCCGCAGCGGTAACGAAGTAAGATTGGTTACAACGGTGGGAATAAAAACGATCAGTAAGAATAACGACATTGTAAATCTTGTTGACCCTGCTTTTGATTTCAACTCTTTATACGACTCACTCCAGCTAAAGACCTACCAGTTAAGGATAAAATTAAATGCAGCCCATTATTTCCCGGCAGGAAAACGTGCCACATTGAAGTTGCAGGTAAACGGTGGTTACTTCAGCAGCCCCAATATTTTCCGCAACGAATTGTTTCAAATAGGGGGTTATAAATTGCTGAGAGGATTCGATGAAGAGAGTATTTATGCAACGCAATATGGGGTGATTACTGCTGAATACCGCTACCTGCTGGGGCTCAATTCTTACTTATTTGGTTTTGCAGATGGTGGCTGGACGAGGAATAAATTCCAGACACCGATATTAAAAATAACTTTCTGAGCACTGGGATCGGTTTATTATTTGAAACAAAATTCGGATTACTGAACATGAGTTTTGCCCTGGGTAAACGCAGTGACACCAATTTCGATTTGCGCCGTGCATCCAAAATACATTTCGGGTACATCAATTATTTTTATCATAATTCAATTTACTTTTGCCCCACAACCTATTTATTTGAAGCGCTTCTATTTTTTTATATTCTTCCTGTTGCCTTTTATATCGTTTGCTCAATTGCCACAGCAAGACAGCATTTTTTTGCCGCAGGTAAATGATACAGCGGCAGCAGGTACAGACAGTGTGCCGGCAACTAAAGATTCGCTTATGCTGCAAAAAGACTCTTTGGTTAGCACGGCAGCGAAAAAGCAAAACGCTTTTCAAACTATTATAGACAACGCTCTGCAAAAAAGCAGCTTTTTACATTCGCAGGGCAAACCCGTAGCTTCAGTGTCAAGAGAAATGCCCCGCCAGTTCAATGATATGCTGTTTTATATTGTGCTGGTGTTGGTGCTGTTCTTTGCTTTTCTGCGTTTTTTATATGAGCGTTATTTTAATAACATGTTCAGGGTTTTCTTTAACACATCACTCCGGCAAAGCCAGTTGACTGATCAGTTGCTGCAGGCAAAGCAGGTATCTCTTTTATTCAACATATTATTTGTTTTAACGGGCGGCTTATATATTTATTTTTTGCTCACTCATTTTAACTGGCTGCCCGGTGATAGGCCGGTGATGGGCATTGGTATTTGCACACTGAGCCTGGCGCTCCTGTATTTTTTTAAGTATTGTGGTCTCCGGTTTACCGGGTGGATCACAGGGTACAATGCAGCCGCCGGCACCTACCTGTTTATTATCTTTCTTATTAATAAAATTTTGGGTGTGCTGCTTATTCCGTTTGTAATAGTGGTGGCCTTTGGAAAAGATATCCTGAAGACCCCCGCTGCACTAGCGTCATTACTCATGATCGGCCTGATGTTTCTCTTGCGTTTTCTGCGTTCTTATAGCCTGCTCAGGAAAGATATCAAAGTAAGCCGCTGGCATTTTTTTATTTATATACTTGGTGTGGAAGTACTCCCTCTTTTACTCATTTACAAAACCCTCGTGGTTTTATTAGGCAAAAACCTCTAATTTTGCACAACGGTTTATAAAATCATCACCTGCATGATCAAACAAGGCGAAAAAACAGTAGTTTCTAAAGCCCCTTTAGTAAAAAAAGTACTTATCACTCAGCCTAAACCGGAAGGGGAAAAATCGCCCTATTTCGACCTGGCGAGAAAGCATGAGATTGAGCTGCACTTTCATCCGTTTATTATTGTTGATGGCATTCCTTCAAAAGAGTTCAGGAAGCAAAAGATTGATATAGCAAATTATACAGCAGTGGTGTTTACCAGCCGCAATGCCATTGATCATTTTTTCAGGATCTGTGAAGAAATGAAAGTCAATATATCGCAGGACACCAAATATTTCTGTATCACAGAGGCTGTGGCACTTTACCTGCAAAAGTTTATCCTGTACAGAAAACGGAAGGTTTTTTATGGTGCTGATGGAACCAATAAAAGCCTGTTCGATGTTATCAATAAACATAAGGAACACGAAAAATTCCTTTACCCCTGCTCACAATCCTTCGACAGCGAGATCACCAACTGGCTTAAAGGACATAATTGCGAGTATGCCACACCGGTAATGTACCGCATCATTAGCAACGATATCAAAGAAGTGATGGCAAAAAGTTTTGATGTGATCTGTTTCTTTACTCCTGGTGGCGTCAGAAGCCTTATTGAAAATTTTCCGGATTATAAACAGAATGGCACCCGTATCGGTGCATTTGGTATCAATACTTTTAAAGCAGTGGAAGAAGCCGGCCTTACATTGGATATAAAAGCACCGCAGCCCCTGGCACCAAGTATGGTAAGTGCATTGGAAATGTATCTTAGTTCAATAAAGAAAAAATAACTGGATAAAAGATTTTAAAAGCAGCGGCCCATATGCCGCTGCTTTTGCATTGTAACACACGGATACTTTCACCAGGTACAATAAAAAACGCTTCGCAAATTTTTGCGAAGCGTTTTTTATAAGGTTCAAACTCAATAAAACACTGCTTACAGTTTATTCACTTTCCTGACTACCACATCCTCTTTCAACTGTATTTTCAGCACATAAGTTCCTTTTGCCATCACAGCAGTACTGATATTGATATAATTAATGCCTTCTGCAATAGCTGTATTCTGCACCTGCAGTACTTTTCCATTCATGTCAGTAATAGTGACGGTCGCCCTGTCTGTTCTGTCTGATGTAATGTTCACCATTAACCTGTCCCTCACAGGATTTGGGTAAACAGCAATATCAGCCGTTCCTTCGTTCCGCACGCTTCTTACTGCGCTGTATTTTGAGCTTCCATTTCTTTCCACCAGTTTCAGGCGATAGAAGTTGATGCCTCTGGCAGGCGTGTTATCAGTAAAGGAGTAGTTAATATTGATCGTACTGTTACCCGCTGCTGCCACTTCACCAACCGGTACAAAATTGCTGCCATCGCTGCTGCGTTCCACTATAAAGCTGCCACTGTTTATTTCCTGTGTCGTTGTCCAACTAAGCAGGTTTACCCTGGCGCTGCGTTGTGCATTGAACAACAGCAGGCTAACCGGTACCGGGTCTGAAGGACCCACACCACTGGCAGCCGTACCGCCGCTAAAACTGGTAACCCCATCAAACTGTGCGTACAAAACACCATTGATGGTTGCATTGCTGGTATTGGCATCTTCCAATATCAAACTGTTTTGTACATTTTCCGGAGTTACTGAAGCAGGTGAGGGAATAAACGCTCCTGATGTTGTTTTAAACCACCAGAAGCCTTCGTCATTGCCTCCATTTGCGGTTATAAAATTATTTTTTGCCACTATGATTGAGTCAAATTCACGCTGAGAATAAAAGAACCTCACATTGGCAGGCCCCGTCATTACAGCACCGTTAAGATCCACATCCCAATACCGCTGCATGGTATAGGTGGCCAGTTGCAGTGCCGGGTTTTCTGCGGCGTACCATTTCCTGTCTACCGTTAACCTGGCGGTAGCTTGTGCTTTTGCTGCAGCATTGGCGCCGGTGTTGGAAGGATCCCATTGTATGCCAAACAGATACCTTGAGCTATTGGCGTCTGAATAGTAGGTCCATCCATCAGCATCGGAACAGGCAGTGAGTGCAGGAGATAAACCAGCACCTGTTTCCTGTCCGCCCGCCAAAGCAATGTTTCCACCGGTTGTTTTCGGTCCCACAAAGAAACTGTCGATGGCAATACTGTTGCCAAACCTGCTATAGGCGTCCAATGCAAACTGAACTGTAGCCCCGGCATATTGAGACACATCAAAAGTGTATAAATTCCATTCGGGAAACGAAGTAGCCGCCTGTGTTTGTGTTGGGCTTATTGTTGAATCGAGCCTTTTAACAACTCCAAGTCTCGTAAAGTTATTGCCACCGTCGGAAGATGCAGAAATAACAACGCTGTCCTGGTTGGCAAGATACTGAGCATCCTGTGTAAAGTAAAAACCAACAACATAGCCACATCCTGTATTTGCATCAGAAGGTATGCTGATACAATTGGAGCTTGCCCTTGATATAGTACCGTTCAGGAAATTATAACTGTCAAATAAGGCCAGCGATGTTCCGCTTTTAGGGGCTAAAGAATAAGGGGGAGTATAAGCCGGATAGATCACACTATCTCCAAGCCCCCAGGTACCGGCGCCTGATAACTGGCTTACCGTCCAGCCTGGTACACTTCCTTCAAAATCTTCCGCATAGGGAGCATTTACAGCAGGTGGTAATGTAATGTGTTCAGTAACTATTATATCATCTGCCGCATTGGCGTCACCTGCAAGTGTTTGTATGATGGCAGAATCAAGATTGGCACCAGGGTTGGGGAACGCAGCAGTAAATGTTAAAGTAGCCGTATCTCCTGGTAATAATTCGGTTGCATTGGTTTGAGTAAGAGGTCCCTGCGGATTAGCACCTTCTACATAAAGCGCAACGGTTGCTGCATTGGCAGCAATGTTAACGTTACCACTATTTCTTAGTTTTACCACTACATCACCAGTTGCATTGCAACCTGCCAAAGGTGGAATAATATCTACAAGCGCACCATTGAGTGCCGTATTAGCGGTAATGGTTACCAGGTAATCTTCTGTTTCGCCAGATCCAAAAGTTTCACAATCACTTGTATTATCAAAGTTGGCACCCCTGGCCCTTACACGAAAACCTGTAAGCCCAAGTACAGCGTCAGCAGGAACGTTGATGGTGCCGGTAGCCAATGTGCCTGCAACGGTCAGATCAGCATATTCGCTGTTTTCAAAAATTCCATTGTTGTTAAAATCGATCCAGCAAGAAACCTGTACGGGATCATCCTGAACAGTTACACTTACCGTGTAGGCTGTAACTTGTGTAAGCTCTGCAGTGTTATTAACCGGACTGGCAGGCGTAGATACATATCCAGTAGCACCCGTTAACTCAGCAGATGCGTTAAAAGTTGTACCCTGTATAGTTATATTAGTGATAAATTCATCTACAAAAGAATGAAGAAATGTCTCTGGTGGTTTGCAATAACAGTCGATGGAGGGCTTAATACCAACTTGTATTACATTAGATGAATCATACATGTTGCTGTTACTGCAGGTAGCAAGCAATCTGTAATACGTAGCAGATGTTTGTAAAGCGGTTGCAACTGCAGCAGCGGTTTGCCCCGCAATATTACTCCAGGAACCAGTGCCGGTTGGAGAGGACTGCCATTGATAGATCATGCCGTCTGCATCGGTAGCGCCGGTATTTTGGAGTATGGCCTGCGTTCCTGAACATACATCCGCCGAACCGGTAATGACTCCTGCCTCAGGCATACCCGAACAGGCACCAAAATCTTCTACGGTAATATCGTCTATAAACATGTTGTTGCCGTAGTCACTCACTGCCAGGAAGGTGAAATAGTTAGTGGCTGTAGTAAATCCGCCAGGAATTAAAAATGAATACCTGTACCAGCCGTCAGCTCCGGCCACTATGGGGCTTAGGCCTTTAAACCTGTGTACTACGCCAATTAAAGTGGCACCTGTTAATCCTGCTGTTGTATTTACATATACACTAACACTGTCTTCGCTGTCGGGGAAGGCATTATCCCGGTACATCCAGAAAGTTACAATCTTAGATCCGGTTGTGGTCAGGTCAACAGCTCCGGTGGTGAGGGCGCTGGCATTATCCCATAAAAAATCATAAGAGCGGAACTGGGCCATTCCGGTTCCTGTATGCGGATCTACAATAAACGGATCTCCATTAGCGTCCTGGCCTCCGTCTGCACCTGTAGTGGCTGCCTCCCATAAAGCATCGGTGTCGCCACCGGTGGTATGTACATTCAGCCACCCGGCAGGTGGAAATGTACCACCTTCAAAACCTTCGGTTAATATCTGGCTTTGCGCTGTCAATCCTGTAATGATCATAAAAAGGATCAGCAGCAATTGTTTGGGTAGATGTAATTTATTCATAAGCATTAAATTTTCTTTGAAAGGAAAGGTGAAAATAAATCAATTTCTTATAATTATAATCATACGGAGCCTGCATTTATAATTAAATGCTGCTTTTGGCTTGCAAATAAATTACAACCTGCTGAACTTTTCCGTCATTGTTTTCGTGCTGGTTACAATCCTTACCAGGTAATTGCCGGAGGCAAGTGTACTGATATTGGCAGCAACCATGTTGCTTCCTTTATTGGCAAGCAGGTTATTGATCAGCACAGGTTTTCCATTCATATCATAGATGCCGATCATTACTGGTGAAATTTTTTCTGAAACAAACCGGATATTTATTTTGCCCGGCGATGGACTGGGATATACAGCCAGTTCATGGAACATGTTATTTTTTAAAGAAACAATGTTACTGTACCGGGCGGTGTTATCTGCGTTCACCATTTGCAGGCGGTAATAATTAGTGCCTTCGGGCAGCAGTTCATCTAAAAAGGAGTAGTTAACTGTTGTATTACTGTTACCGCGGGCAGTTACATTTCCTATTGGCATAAAATCAAAACCATTGCTGCTTCGTTCAATTATAAATTCCCTGCTGTTTATTTCCTGTGAAGTTGACCAGGATAATTTGTTTGCCAGTTTTCCTTTTTCTGCACTAAAGCGCAACAGGCTTACAGGCACAGGTGATAAGGGTCTTGTGTAAAATTTCAAAGCCAATGGCGAACCAAACACAGGTCCGCCGCTGCCGTTTAACCGGTACAAAATCCCCCTGCTTCCATCTTCATTTTCAATACCCACACTACAGAAATTGGTTATCCTGGTAACAGCAGGTGCTGTGCTTTCTGCATCGTTATACTGTATTATGATATCACCGTTCACTTTTAAAATGATCTGGAAACTGATATAATCATCCACAGAACCCAAAAGATGCGCATGATGAAAAGTAATAACAAATCCTGATGCATCATTGCCGTAAAACGTTTGTGCATCACTGAAAGCAGTACCCGTATTATCCAGGTTGGCAAATACAGCGGCAATATAGTTGGTAAGCCCGCCGGCAGCAGGGATATTTACAGGTGTTCTTATGTCTGTTGCACCCAGTGCGGTAGGATCGCTAAAACTGACCCACCCATTACTGCACACCCATAACTGGTTGTACGTATTGCCAAAAAATTTAAAAGGAAACGGCAGTGCAAGCGGGGTTGCCAATACACTGTCATCACCATTGGTTCCCCAATTTATTTGATTACCGGTTTGTATTATCCAGTTATACGCAGGTCTTAATGGGGCCAGGCTGGCACAAAAGGTTGAGTTGGCATACGAATAACCATCACTGTTAGCGGTGGAGTCAGAATAACTGTAAACAGCGGTGGTAAACCGGTTTACCACTGTATCATTGTTACGGGCACCGTCATTGGCAAGCTGGGTAGTTACAATAGCCGAATCAATTCCAGATACGGAACTGCTGAATGGATCAAAATATACTGTTTGTGATGCGCCGGAATTAAGTGCCACCTGCTGCGTATCCGAATAAACGACCGCACCCGCCTGTTTTACCTGGAAGGTGACATTAAAGGGTGTTGTTTGGTCATTGCTTCCAAAATTGCTGATAACAGCCTGGGGCAGGATACCACAGTTATCAATAGACGAAGCACCGAGCGGATTGCTGATACCGGCCACCCCTACATCATTTGCAATCGTAAGCCTTGGCTCTATCATAAATCTAAATGGATTGGAAGGTGCAAAATCCGTCCAGGCAGGATTACCGCTTGGTGTGGTAAAAAAGAAAGTACGGGCACGTATCGGCGTTTCTAATTGATAGGCAAACTGTACATTAGTGGTGGTGGTTTGCCTTACCCCGATATAAAAAGTGTCTGTGATTGCTACCGGCGGGTTTATTGGTAGGGTAAATACACTCGCAGTGGTAAGCTGGTCGGTGGATTCCCATAAAAGCGTACCTGGCACACCGTTGCCTGACTTATCCCAGATACCTACCCGGAAAGGCTGCCCGTTTTGTGCAAAGTTGATTCCCACCTGGTTTACAGAAGTGGCGCTGCTGCTGGTAAACATGGCCACAAAATCGCCGGTAGCCCCGTTTACACCAACAACATTTGAAGGAACATTTCCATACGCATACGTGTAAGCGTTAGTGGTAACCTCCTGGGATATCGTCCTGCTGTTGTCATCACTGAAATCATCTGCCGGTAATGACACTATTAAAGTATTAAAACCTGTTGCAGCTGGTGTAAAGGCATCGAATGTAACGGAGGCTGATGCACCGGGAGCCAGGGAAGGGATGGTTTCTGTATCCGAAAATGAATTGGCACCGGTTATGGCAAGATCTACTGTAAGGTTGGTGAGTGTGGCGGAACCGTTGTTGACCACATTGGCAGAAACCGCATGCGGCGCTGCAAAAGGTATGGGCAGTTTACCGAGGGTATATACCGCCGTTAGTCCAGCATCATTGGCGTTAATATGCCGGAGCTGTATTTGCGGCCTGAAGGCAGTGGCGGGGGTGAGGAATGTAACTCCCGGAACCGGCTTTGTGGCCAGGTTGATCCTTCTGGAAGTAAATAAAGCTGCATCGATGTTATTACCCCTGGTGGCATTAAAAGAAGATGCACCATGCAAAATACTGTCCTTTCTTTCAATCAATAGTTGCAGGTTATTTCCGGTGGTCCTAATAAATGGTGTAGTGAGGTCAAAACCAACCCATCCGGTACCCGTGATAGAATAAGTGCCGCTAAAAACCAGTGTATAGCCTGCTGTATCGTACACACCGGTTGTAAAAGTGGTGGTGGTTAATGGAACTTCCTTCAGGTACACATTAAAACTGTCTACAGTAAAGGGACCACTGATGGCAAATACATTAAAATCTATATGCGTCAGGCTTGTGGCACCTGTGGTAAAATTGGCTGCACCGATCTCCGCCTCGGTATAAATATTCTCACTTACATGAAAATAATTGGGACCAACCACAATGTTGGTGGTTTGACCGGGGTTGCCTGTAATTTGAACCGTTTGTGAGTAAGAACTACGGAATACTAACAGCATCATTACAAATACGCACACGAAACGGATAGCAGAACTTTTTTTCATTGCAGGGGCTTTGATTAAAAAGTAAGATAAGGTTTTTACTGAATGTATGCCATAAGTTTTATCCGCACAGGTAGATAACTGTGCCGGGTACTGGTGTAACTTGCGGTTATGGCAACACATACCAATCAACTGATTCACGAAACGAGCCCTTACCTGTTACAGCATGCTCACAACCCGGTTCAATGGTATCCATGGGGTAAAGAAGCGCTTGATAAAGCAAAGCAGGAAGATAAGATGATATTAGTAAGTATTGGATACTCGGCCTGTCACTGGTGTCATGTAATGGAACGGGAGAGTTTTGAGAATGAGGATACGGCGGTCATTATGAATGAGCATTTTGTCAATATCAAAATCGACAGGGAAGAAAGACCCGACCTGGATCACATTTATATGGATGCGGTACAAGCGATCTCCGGTAGCGGGGGCTGGCCCTTAAATGTGTTTCTTACGCCAGATAAAAAGCCATTTTACGGGGGCACCTATTTTCCACCCGTAAGGGCATTTAACAGGGCCTCGTGGAGAGAAGTATTGAATAATTTAATTCAATCCTGGAAGGAAAAGCGGAACGAGATAGAAGCGCAGGCAGATAACCTCACCGGATATATTGGTAAGGCAGGGGATTTTGCTGCCGGTAAACAAAACTTTCCGGACCTGCCTTTTGAAAATGAATTTGACAGGAGCACGACCGAAAAAATATTTGCTGGCATAATGAAATCCGCCGATAAAACCTGGGGTGGTTTTGGCCAGGCACCTAAGTTTCCTCAAACATTTTCTATTCAATACCTTTTAGAATATTTTCATTACTACAAATCCGGAGAAGCTTTAAACCAGGCTTTGCTGTCTATAGACAAAATGATCCAGGGCGGGATATATGACCAGGTAGCCGGCGGATTTGCAAGGTACAGTACTGATGAACAATGGCTGGCTCCGCACTTTGAAAAAATGCTGTACGACAATGCTTTGTTGCTGCAGGTACTTTGCCATGTGTTTCAAATTACTAAGCACAAAAAATATGAAGCTGCTATCCGGCATACCCTATTATTTCTCCAAAACGAAATGATGCATCCCCAAGGCGGTTTTTATGCTGCATTGGATGCAGACAGCGAAGGTGAAGAGGGTAAATTTTATGTGTGGGATAAAGCAGAAGTAGACGAAATACTGGGCCCTGATGCTGATCTGTTTTGTGCGTATTTTGATATTACAGAAAAGGGTAACTGGGAGGGGAAGAATATTTTAAGAGTATTACATGCGGAAGAAGAATTTATATCTGAAAACGGCCTTGATGCCGCTGCATTTGAAAAATACAGGAACAGTTGCCTGGAAAAGTTGTACCAGGCCCGGAGCAGGCGTACAAGACCCGGGTTAGATGATAAGATCATACTCGGTTGGAATGCACTGGCAGTAAAAGCTATTGCCAGTGCCGCCTTGGTTTTTCAGGACGACAACTACAGGCAGGCTGCTGTAAAAGCCTTTGCTTTTTTATTAGATAATTTTTCAACAGGTAAAAATGCATTTGAAATGCTGCATACCTGGAAAGATGGGGCAGCAAAATATCCGGCATTCCTTGACGATTATGCTTACCTGGCCGATGCCTGTATAACCATGTATGAACTTACTTTCAACACAGATTACCTGGTGAAAGCCAAAGGATTTTGTTGCCATGTGCTTGAAAATTTTGGTGATAATGATGATTTGTTCTTTTATTATACCAGCAGCGTACAGCAGGATGTTATAGTAAGAAAAAAAGAAATATATGACGGTGCCACCCCTTCCGCCAATGCGGTAATGGCCCGCAGCTTGCACAGGCTGTCTATCCTGTTGGATGAACAGGCATGGGGCAAAAGGGCTGAAAGTATGCTGCGTACCATTGCCGATGCAATAATCAAGTATCCAGCTTCGTTTGGTGTATGGGCTTCCCTGCTGCTTGAAAAGACCGGCGGTACCAAAGAGATCGCTGTTCTTGGAAAAGGAGCCATTTCAGTATCAACTGCCCTGCAGGCCGGGAATTATTTGCCAGGTAAGGTATTGATGGCCACCGAAACGGTGAACAACATTTTCCCGATGTTTAAAAACAAACCGGCAGGTGATTTTATCCAGATTTTTCTTTGCAGAAATTACGTTTGCCAACAGCCGTTTACAACGGAGGGTGAATTAATAAAGGCGATCCAGGATACCTAAAGCACTAAAATATACACTGTTATTAACACAATATTCTAACCGACGGAGCGTTTTTGATGATGTGTTTTGCTATTTTTACGAAAATTTTGTCCGTAAAAATGCACATGGTGTGCATAAATCAAAATAATCATTACATTTGCCCAATACCCTCAAAGTTAAAAACAATGAAAAACACGTTAAGTATTTTTTTAGCTGTTGCAGCTATTGCATCACTGACTGGTTGCAGTAAAAAAAACAAAGGAAGCATGTTGCCGAATGATGGGCAGTTGCATGGCGTTGCACCCAGTGCAAAAGGCGCTATGTCAAGGCCAATTGGTATGGTGTATGTTCCTTCGGGCACGTTTCACATGGGCCCCAGCGATGAAGATGTGAACTATGCTTACACCGCAAGGAACAAGCAGGTTTCAATCAGTGGGTTCTGGATGGATGCCACCGAAATCACCAACAACGAATACCGCCAGTTCTCCTATTGGGTAAGAGACTCAATAGCTGCCAAAATGATGGGTTTCATCAAGCAGGGTAAAGATGGTAATGAGTATATCGACTGGAAAAAAGCCAGCACTATCAAGTGGGGAGATAAAGCCACTTTGGAAAAGATCGATGCAATGATCTTCACACCCGACAACCGAATCTTCAACAAAAAGGAAATCGATCCCAAAAAGCTGGTTTACCATTCTGAAACTTTTGACTATAAAGAGGCTTCAAGAAGGGAAAATGCCGGCGTTCAGCGCAGCAAGTTTATTGTAAAAAAAGACATCGAGATATATCCGGATACTTTGTGCTGGGTTAGAGACTTCTCTTATGCTTACAATGAGCCAATGTCTAAAAAATATTATGGTCATCCTGCATTTGGCAACTATCCTGTAGTTGGTGTAAACTGGAAACAAGCTACCGCATTCTGCGAATGGAGGACCATCTATCTTAACTCTTTCCTCGAAAGTAAAAATAAAGCCTCTGAATCTGATTTCAGGCTGCCTACCGAAGCTCAATGGGAATATGCTGCCCGTGGCGGACGTTCACAATCTCCCTATCCATGGGGTGGTCCTTATTTAAGGAACAGGAAAGGTTGTTTGCTTGCCAACTTTAAACCTGGCCGTGGTAACTATCCTGAAGATGGTGGTTTTTATACTGTAAGAGCTGATGCTTACTGGCCAAATGATTTCGGTTTGTATAATATGGCTGGTAACGTGGCAGAATGGACTTCCTCACTTTATTATGAAGGTGGTTACAGTTTTCAGCACGACATGAACCCGGATATCCGCTGGAATGCAAAAGATTCAGATCCTCCAAGAATGAAAAGAAAAGTTATCCGTGGCGGAAGCTGGAAAGATGTGGGTTATTTCCTTCAAACAAGTACTCGTAATTACGAATACCAGGATACCTCAAAGTCTTATGTTGGTTTCCGTTGTGTAATAGACCTGCCTGCAATGGCCAAGCGTAAATAAGAACCAGTTCAAATATTTTCCTTCCCTTAATTAATTGTTACAAGAAAATGCTCATTACAATTTAAACAAATTGTAATGAGCCTATAAAATCGTGTTCTCAAAAATTAATATAACCTCCAAATCAAAACATCTAAATTTTAAAAATCATGGCTGCTAGAAAAAGAACCTTTTTGACCCTCATCGACGTGTTAGTAAGTGCCGGTGCTGCGGTAATCATCTTCGCCGCTTGGGCAAAAATCACTCACCAGTCTTACGCTAACACGATGCTTACGATCGGTATGTGGACGGAAACGGCAATCTTCCTGGTATACGCAATCATTGAGTGGGTGAAGCCAAAATCTCATGAAGAAGATGTGCCTGCTGCAGCCGCAGCTCCTGCAGGAAATCCTGCGCTTAAATCTCTTGACAAAATGATCCAGGAGGCTGATATAACTCCAACCAACCTCAAAAAATTGGGTGAAGGATTTCAAAAACTGGGAACAACCGTAAATGGTCTTTCTGATGTAAGTGATGTGGTTAAATCTACAGGCGACTTTGGTGCTAAAACCAAAGAAGCAACTGCCGCCATCGGTTCTATGGCCACTGCATTTAACAGCAGCGCAGCTACAATGTCTTCATTCAATAATGCATCTGAAAGTGCAAGGGGTTTCCACGAACAGGTACAGGTGCTTACTAAAAATCTGGGTTCATTAAATACCATTTATGAACTGGAACTGAAAGAAAGCAACAACCATTTGAAAGCTTTGAATTCGTTTTATGGTAAAATGGCTGAAGCCAGCCAGGCAATGATGGGCAGTGTTGAAGACGCTCAAAAAGCAAAAGAACAAATTGGTGCATTGGCCAACAACCTTGGTAAATTGAATTCAGTATATGGTAATATGCTGAGCGCAATGCAGGGCGGTAAATAAGCCAGCACTAAAGTAGTGTTAAATAGCGTTATGTTGTGAACACTAGATGGATCCAAACTTTAATTTTATAAAATACCATAAAACAAAAATACTATGGCTTTACCTAAAGAGCCCCGGCAAAAGATGATCAACATCATGTACCTGGTGTTGACAGCAATTCTTGCCCTGAACGTATCTGCTGAGATTTTGAATGCCTTTAAGGTGGTTGACGCCAGCTTGCTTAAGTCAAATTCTGCAATTGATTCCTCTAACAAAACGCTTTTTGAATCTCTGAAAGCAAAAATGGAGGATCCTGCAAACAAGGAAAAGGCAACCATTTGGAATGATAAAGCAGAGCAGGCAAAGAAATTGGCAGACGGGCTGTTCCAAAAATTAGAAATTTTCAAAGACAGTTTAAAAAGAGCGTCGGGTTACAATCCAGAAAAGAACCTGATGACATATAAAGAAGATGATCTTGATGCAGCCACCCGTCTTTTTATTGTAAATGGCAAAGGCCCACAATTATTAAAAGACCTTGAAGGATTTAAAAATAGCCTGCTTAACATTGACACTGCCATTAAGAAGAAGTTTTCTAATAGTCTTCCTATTGATTTGTCTGTTCCACCTTCAACAACTGGTGGTGGGTCAAACACCTGGGAATACAATTATTTTCACATGACTCCTACGGTTGCCGCATTGACCATCTTAAGTAAATTTGAGAATGATGTAAAAAATGCGGAGAACCAGGTAATAAATTTCTGCCAGGAGCAGGTTGGTGCGGTGGTTTTCAAATTGAATAAGTTTGAACCAATTGCAAGTGCAAACGCAACTTACCTGATGCCTAACCAGGAAATGATTATTACTGCAGGTGTAGGTGCTTTCAATGATCAATCAAAGCCAACTATCACTATAGGAGGAAGCCCGATCGCAGTTAACGAAAATGGAGTAGCAGAAAAGAAGTTTAATGTATCTGGATCTGGTACTCAAAAAGTAAATGTAAATATCAAATACACTAACCCCAATACCGGAGCTGTTGAAACGTTGAATAAGGAGATTGAATACACAGTTGGTACTCCCGGGGGAGTTGCAGCATCTGCTGATAAAATGAATGTATTCTATATTGGTGTTGACAATCCAATCACGGTGGGATCGCCAACCGGATGGGACAGAACTAAAGTTTCTATTTCAGGAGCTGGTGCATCACTTTCTGGAAGCAATGGAAGATTTGTAGTGAAGGCAACAACAATTGGAACTGCTACTTTGAATGTAACAGCTGACAATAAAACAACACCGTTTACATTCCGTGTAAAGAGAATTCCGGATCCTATTTTTAAAGTTGGTCCAAGTTCTGGTGGTGCAATTCAGGCCGCTGTATTTAAAGCGCAGCAGTTCTGCCGAGCAGACCTCGAGAACTTTGACTTTGAGGCACGTTACCAGGTTGTAGGAGGCACAGTATATTTTACAGGTGCAGGTTTCAATGTTCCTCAGTCAGTACAATTAGCCGGCAACAATCTTGGAGCAATTGCCCAGATGTCTAAATGCCAGCCAGGTACGTCAGTAATTTTTGACCAGATAAAAGTGGTAGGTCCAGATGGCAGTCAAAGGACAATCCAGGCGCCAGGTTTCCTATTAAAATAAAATTAATTTTATATCTATGAAAAAGAGTTTAATCAGGGTTTCCCTACTTGTCTTTTTCTTTGTTGCCATTTGCAATGTGGCAGATGCACAGAAAAAGAAGCGTAGTTCTACCAAAAGGGGAAATACCAGTGTTAAAAAAACAACTAAAAGTAAAACGAAGACCAAAACCGTAACGCCTGATGCGGAAAGCGTGGCTATAGCCGCACCTGCAAAGGATACAACACCGGTGAAAGTGTCAGACAGTTTACCTATTCCTAAGATCAAAAAATCACTTCGTCCGGATGAAGCGGTGGACAGGAGGGATATCCTCGACAGGAACCCGCTTGCTTACGAGCACCTGAGAGTGGATGACGCGGTATAGCGTCACAAGATCTGGCGTGAAATTGACGCAAGGGAAAAAGTAAATCTTCCTTTCCGTTACACAGCCGATGAGAATAATGGTAACCAGCGTTTCATTTCCATATTAATGAAAGCAATACAGGATGGCGAAGTAACAGCATTCAGCAATATTGATGACCGCTTTACAACACCACTCACACTGGATGATGTTTCTAAAGTTGTTACCGGTGGTTCTATTGTTGTAAAACTTTATGACTCTGTTGGTAATGAAATTGGTGAAAAAACAGTGCAAAATGAAGTGAATCTCGATTCATTCTATAAATTCCAGATCAAAGAAGAAGTGATCTTTGATAAAGAGGCGTCAAGATTGTTCTGGAGAATATTAGGAATTGCGCCAGTAAAAAAACTGATGACTTCCAGCGGTGTTCAGATTGGCGACCAGGCTTATCCTTTGTTCTGGGTGTATTACCCCGATCTTCGTCCGATTTTTGCCAAGTACGAAGTGTACAATGGCAAGAACTATGGTCAGCGTATGACATGGGAAGAGCTTTTTGAAAGCCGCATGTTTAGTGGCCGTATCATAAAAAGCACGATCGATAATCCAATGGATATTCCCATCGCACAACAGCCAGGCATGAAAGAAAACGGTGTTTTCCAGTTGCTTGAAGGCGAAAGATTGAAAGAGAAAGTATTCAACTACGAATTGGATCTCTGGAGCTATTAAGAACTCTTTTTCTCATAATATAATTGTCGCCCCCAACAAAGTTGGGGGCGATTTTTTGTACCACCTGCTTGCAAAACACATCAGGAAAATTTATTCTTTTGATAAACGGACTTTTTAATTGAGCTCTTTCTTTTCAAGCTAAACTGGCTTTTGACCACTGATGATACCCAGCGCTTTTTAGCTTGCAGCACTAGATGATCAATAAATATCCCAAGGAGTGGAAAAGGAAAGATCGCCTGGCAGCGCTAATTACATTCCGCTTTGGTTGATCAGTTTAACCGGTCTATGCAGAGAGCTGAGTCCGCAAAAAAAGACAACTTCGTGATGATTTTATTCTCCGATGAAAGTCTTCCAGGAGCGCTATTTATATTTCCCTTTGGTTGTTCAGTGTAACTATCCCACGCAGAAAAGCTGAAGCCACAGGAAAGAATAGCGTGGTCATTCTATTATTGAAGGTTAAAGCAAATGCCACTCATCACTGACATGATTTTCCGTATATCCGTGGCAACCTCCTGGGTTGGTAAGCCTGAATACAAATAAGGATTTCTCCGTTGTAAATTTTCAAAATGCAGCTTCATGGGCTACAAATGACGCAAAAAAAGAGGCATTTTACCAGTGCCCCTTTAATCTTTTTATACTTCGATGAAGCTATTGGATCAATATTTTAAAAGTATTGCTGCTGCCATCTTTTGCAATCATTTCCAGCTGGTAAGTGCCTTTTGCCAGTGTTACATCTGGTCTGATAGTTTGTGTGCTGTTACCACCGGGGTGTATGATCTGGTTCACCAACAACAATTGGCCAGCTGCATTGTATAGCGACGCTTTATAATTGCCTGGCTCCATATTCGACATCAGTACATTTACAACATTATCTGTAACCGGGTTGGGATAGATACTGATAGCAGGTTTTACCTTGCCTGTAAATACTTTTACAACCTGGCTGAATTGAGTACGGCCCGTGTTATCAATACTCCTGATACGATAATAATTATAACCCGTTGCAGGCTCCGCATCCATAGCAGTATACATCACATTTCCTCCCCTGGCGTTGGTATTAGCCATATTGCTGAAGTTTAGGCCGTCAATAGATCTCTCCACTGTGTAACTCACAATGTTGATCTCGTTTTGTACCGTCCATGCCACCACAATATCCTGGTTTTGCTGGTAGGCGTTTACATTAGTGAAGGTTACCGGCACTACGTTTGCCGGTGCTATCACAATCCTGAACCTGTCCTGCATTGCTGTAGCGGCATCGGCGGTAATATCAAATGCTATCCGGTTGGTGTCCGCCTGGCTGAGCATCGTTTTTTGCTGCAGGTAGCTGTCTTCCAGCCAGGCAAAATATCCGGATGGGATGTCAACATCGGTTAGTGCTATTTCAAATTCATAATGCCGTTGCTGCATATTCCATATCTTATAAAAAACAGTATCGTTTACCTGCAAAGCGTTCCTGAATTCAATGGCTATTTTATGTCCTGATTTGTATATGGCAAGGTTCTCTCTCACATTGTTTACTTTGATCACTTCCTCATTGTTCACTTCATTACTGGCGGCCTCGTTAAACAAAATAAGGGTACCGTCGTTTATGCCCATACTGCCATCGCTTTCCCTTCCATATAAACTCATCCGCAAGGAAGAAATAAGGTTATCTCCAACTGGCCTGAAGAGGAAGGCATTACCGTAAACAACCGTGTCTTTATCCGGCTCTTCGATAACAATGGTACCATTGGGATCCTGGTTCACCATAAAGGCAGCACTGGATGGTATGATACCATTAGTACTGATAGCCGAAGCGCCAATTGATTTAGAGTAAGAAGAACCATTCCATGCAAAAGCAACAAATGCACCTACACCGCTGCTGCCGCCCAATGCGGGGTCCCACAGGTTATACGCATTGTTGCCTCCAGCACCTCCTAATACGCCTGTACGGGTTATATTTCTAAAATTGATTGGTGCCGGGTAGGGATTGCCTACTGCTATATAGCCACCTGCAACATTGGTTACCGTAGGTTGTGTGCCGAATTTTATAGCTCCCTTTGGTCTCAGTATAGTAATATCTGCCACTGTAGCTGGTGTGGAAAGCGGCAGGTTGATCGCCCTCGATCCTCTTACAAACAGCATCCAGCCTTGCCTGCTGGTAACCAATTCGGTAGTAGTATTGGCAGGTAAATAATTCCATCCGGTGGACGTGTGGCCATAGATCGATGCATTAAGTGGACCCTGGTCAAAGCCCTGGGTAGTATTTCTTGCAGGTCCGCCAGTTACATGTGTGCCGTAACCCGGTGCAGGATTTAATGCCCAGTTGCCGGCCGTGTTTTCCTGCCAGGCTTGGTTAATAGTTTGTGCACCCGCAGCCAGCGGGGTTGTCATCAGGCGCCAGGCCCGTCTGGCCGGGATATAGCGGTTTACCTGGAAACTGCCGGTAAAAGTATTGCCACTGTTGATGCCGTTGTTGGTGATATCCGCCACCATTGCTGTACCAACATCAGTAGATGCCAATATCACATTGTTACCGGAATTGAACACCCTGTTATTACCACCAAATGAAAGAACCCCCGTTATTTTTAAAGAATCGTTGGCTGCTGAAGAAACATTTACGCTATTGCTTGCTTTTAAATTCCGGATGGAGCGGTTGGTAAAGCTGCTGCCAGAAATCGCTTGTACTGTGGAGCCAGCCAGTTCGATGGTGCCGGCGGTAGCATTAATACTGCCTGCAGTAGCCGTGGATATAGTGCCTGCAATTTGCATGGTTGCATTGGTTACCGCCAGCGTTGCGCCGGTATTCATAGTTATATTTCTCACGGTGCCGGTGCCAGACGACAATACTGGCATAAATGGTACACCTGTGTTGATGGTAACATCACTTGTTATGGTTGGCACCCCAGGGCACCAGTTAGCCGCACTGCTCCAGTTAGCATTGATCCCTTGCCATACATAAGCCGGTGTAACGGTCACGGCTACCGTGTTAGTGGAAGTGCATCCTCCGGGCGCTGTACCGGTGGCTGTAAAAGTAGTGGTAGTGGCAGGTTTGGCGTACACCGTTGTTGCCGCAGTGCCTGTATAAGAAACCGTTGCACCTGCATTGGTATATAGGCCGGTGACCGGTGACCAAACTACCGGACTGGTAGTGGTACCTGGTACAATTATTTTTACATCATCCAGCAGCCAGCCATAGTATTGGCCGGATCCGTCGCTTGTGATCATAAACCGCAATCTAAAATTGGCTGTCAGCGCTGCAGCAGGAATGGTAATGGTTTCTGTTTTCCAAAGTCCATTGGTTGGTGTGGATCCTGTACCTGTAAACTGGCTTGTCCAGTCAGTATAACTACGGCTTGAAAAAATAGTACCGGTAACACTGTTGCCATTCACTGTGGTCATCAATGTCCCGGTGCCGGTATAGGAAGCTGATGGAAAAGTAGTCCAGTTGTTTCCACCATCTGTTGAATACTGAACATAACCGGCATCATATGTAGTAAAAGACCCTTCTAAACCACAAATATGTTTAAAGCTGAGTGTTGCACTACTATGGGTACTAAGATTTACATTGGCTGTTTGCTGGTACGAATTGGTGGTACTGGCAGTTGTTAAACTGTTGGTATGCTGCAGTCTTACAGATCTTGAACCTTGCGCAAAGTAAGTATTACTGGAAGAAACAGTAAGTGCCGTTCCACCTGCAAAATCAGCCGCAGGATTGGGGGTGGTTTCAAATAATTGTGTATAGGTATCCGTTGTTCCCGACGTATAGGTGTTCCCGGTAAAGCTCAATGCTGCCGCCGCATCCGAACTGCACATACTCACCGACGTTGGGTTCATAACCATTGCCGATGGTTGGGGGTTAATGGTAGCCGTTACTGCTGATCTGGCTGAACTGCACGATAATCCATTTCCTGTAAAATAAAATTGAGGTCTCGATGACAATGTGCCGGATCCGGCGGTTGCCCCGCAAATAGCTGCAGGTGTTTGTGAATCTGCCCTGTAATAAGCACCACTTACATATGCCGTGGCGTCTGTTTGGGCATAATTATCTGTGCCGCCAGCATTATTATTGCTCCAGCAGATTTTAATAATGACGTTGTTGATACCATCCCAGTTAAAGGGTGTTGTTAATACAAATGTGTTAATGCCGGTGGCTGGCGTTACACTTGCGGCAGCATACACAGCGGTGAATGCACCGGTGTTTAATCCGGCACTCATATTCGCATTACCAGAATGCATGAGGCCTATAGAAAATCCACTATAAGATTGGGCGCTTACCGACGAAAACCGGATGCCGAGTTGAGTAATATTGCCTGGAGCAAGGCCAGCGGCAGTTAATTCCGATGCTCTTACTAAAAATTGTGTTTGGGTACCTCCAAATAAATGTTCGAATATACCTTCATAAGAAGTTGGTGTAGTAGCGCCGCTTCCAACAATAACAGTTGCGCCTGCTCCGATGGCTTCTGCAGACACATAATAAGTAGTTGTGCCTGTTAGCGATGGGGTATTAAACGTTGCGCCTGTGCCGGCAAGGCTGCCGCCGCTGGAGGCCGTGTACCAGTTAATTGTATTGCCGGTATTGGCAGTCGCCGTGAGGGCTACACTTCCGGTTCCGCATCTTGCAGCACTGTTGCTGCTGAGTATTTGTGTATTAGCGTAGGTAACATTTACAGAGGCGGTGTTGCTGCAGCCTGTTACAGCATTTGTTACCAGCACCGTATAATTGGTGGTAACATTTATACCTGCCGCTATTGGATTGGATACCGTGGTACTGGTTAAAAAAGTGGCTGGGCTCCAGCTGTAAGTGTAATTACTCAAACCAAAGTGCCAACCTTCAGGTGTATTGGCATTCCAGGATACATTGTTATGACCAGCAGGAGACAATCCTATAGTACCTGTGCTGTTTTCGATACCAAGTGTTTTACTTAGGTTATTACCTGCATCATTTGTTGCCACATGAACTTCAATATGACTGTCTGATTCGTATAACCTTATTTGCCCGGTAACATTTCCAATACTAGCTGAACTGTAATAATAACTCACCGCATTGTATTCAATTACCATAATGCGGTTAGGTGCAGTGCCGTTCACAAAATATCTTATATAGGCAGCGGGGTTTGCTGTAATATCCACTTTCAGGTCTCTCCAGGAAAGCGCTATCACGTTATTGGGCGTGGTGGTATTGGGTAAAGTTTGTGCAGTAAGGGCAGAAATAAGTGAAGCGCCACCCAATTCAATAAATCCATTGGTACTTGCAGTAAACTGCGTAATGTTTTGACCATAGTAACTAAAAGTAAATGGAAGGGCTATGGCAGATGAAACGGCATCATCTGTTGTGGTGTTCCAGATTATTGTTGGTGAACCTGATGGTGTTAATAAATTATGTGCAATAGAAGTTACTGCATAATTTGATCCCCCATCTGCCGCAGCATTCAATTGGGCATTGCCACTGCCACAAACAGCTGCCGGAGTGGAAGCAGCAGCAATTGTAACAATTGGTTTGATAGTAACCGAAGTGGTGGCTACCAAAGAGCCACAGCCACTGCTGGTGTAATTATATGAAACTGTATAATTGCCTGCCGAACTTGTGGCAGGGGTAATTTGTCCGGAGGTGGGATTAATGGTAAGTCCTGTTGCTGGAGAAACGGTATAGCTCCCCCCTGCAGGACCTGTTTGGGTTACATTAACAGGAGCATTACTGCTGCAATAACTGGCACCAGCAGGGTAAGATATATTGGCCAGTGTTATAGCAGTGATCGTAATGGCCCTTGTAACCGGAGTGCCTGTACCACAGGCATTGGCCGGCGTTACTGTAAGCGTTCCTGCGGTGGCATTTGAAGCAAAACTTATGCTGTTAGTTGGGGTAGTGGTGGAGGAAGAAAAAGTGGCGCCAGTACCACTATAACTCCATGTGTAATAAGTGGCGCCTGTAACAGCAGGCAAAGTATAAGTATATGCGGTAGCGGGACAAACAGGGCTGGTTCCACTAATTGCTCCCGGTGCAGAAAAGGCTGCACAAATGGGTGTCCAGATAAAAGTTAATCCGCTTGCAGGTACGTTTGTATTTCTTAATGATACCGTATTGGTATTTGCTGTAGATGGCGTGGTGCTTGCCCAACTGGTGGTGGAAGTTCTTGCATTATAATCTGCAGCAGTACTGCCTCTTAATCCCACCTGGAAAAGCAGGTTACTGGTTTTGTTGGTACTTACCGGCCCGTACACCACTTTCAGCGCCTGTGGTGGAGTTTCCTCCAAAATCATTTGCACGCTAAAATTGTCATTGTCATCACCAGAATACCTTTTTACTTGTGTCCATTGAATTACAAACTGCCTGTTGGGGGCAGTTCCCCTGGTCATTCCAAAAATACTGGCTGCAGGTGTAATGGTTGTATTGCTAACAGTAGAAGTGGCATTGGCACTCATGGTGAATCCATTTGATTCAATAGAGATGACTACGGTGCCTTCGGGTATGTTGGTGGCTATTATCCTGGTTCCAATACGCAGGTTATTAAATTCAGCTCCACTAATGCCTGTTACGATGTTACTGCCACTACTGATGTTTCCTGTAATATCTGTAAAGGATTGTCGATGTAAGTCGGCATTAAAACCTGCAAAACCATTATTGTTGGCACTGCCATAAAGATAAACACCATCTGATTGTGTAACAGAGACCCAGGAGCCGCCGCCAAATTGACCGGTCATGGTGCCAGGGTTAAAAGCTATCCAGGCATCCGTGTCTAATCCTATAACAGTGCCCGCAGGGTACAAGGTACCATTGTAAAAAAAATCAAATGGTAATGTATAGCCAGTATAAGCGTCGTCATCCCAGGCCACTTCAAAAATATTGGCAGGTGTGGAAGGAAAATTTGCAACAAGCGGTGTGTAGGTGGTGGTAGCCTGCGAAAAAGTGTACGTGGTGGCTACCTGTGCCTGCACACAATACTGGAACATCAACAAAACAACAAGGAATGCGAACTTGTAGTGATTGTAAAATTTCTTCATACAAAAAATTAGTTGCCCAACAATGGTTTACAGGCAATTTTTATCAAAGTACGGATAGGAATAAGCCGGCAGTTAAATCAAGGATATGGACAGAGGTGTTTTCTATGAAGGAACGTCCTCAAATTAGGAAATCCAGGGCACTTAAACTGAAAAATTAACCAATGATTTGGCTTGTTTCTGCAAAATTGTTGGTTTTCAATAAATTTCTTTTTTACAAGTGACGGACATCACTTTTTGTATAAAGCTTTGAAGTAAAAAAAGGGAACACTGAAGAGTGCTCCCTTTTTCAATTTCAACCTCAGGGTCTATTCAACCATTAATTTGAAACTCTCTCGGTAGCTTTTTTCTCCATTCCAAATTTGCAGATGATAAAGACCAGCAGGCAGCTCTTGGTTGAGCCTGATAGATTCTGTTCTGTTGCCGCCGGTATGATTGATCTTTTTTTCAACAATTATTTGCCCAACACTATTTTGTAGTGAAACGGAATAATTTCCACCTTCCATCTTTGTAAAGAAAAGATTGACGATACCTTCTTTTACCGGGTTGGGATATACAGAAACATTAGATGCGGATCCTTTCAGATTTTGAGGCTCAGTTGATTTGATATTGCTTAACAAACCTGGGTTGGTTCCCGATGGTCCGAGTACGATCCTGAATCTGCCTGGTGCTGAACTGCCTGCATCGGCTGTTACATCAAAGCCTACACGGGTACCAGCTGCATGTTGTAATAAAGTTGTTTGTTGCAGGTAAGTGTCTTCTAAAAATGCTGCTTTACCGGGAGGCAGTTTTACATTGGTAAGCAACACTTCCAGTTCATAATGCCGGTGGGCCATATTCCATAAGTGACAGAAGATACTGTCATTGTTTCTCAGGGCTTTTCTGAATTCGATGGCAATTCTTTTTCCAGCTTTGCTGATTGATATATTTTCTCTTACATTGTTCGATTTCACTACATCCTCATCATCTATTTCTATCCGGGATGTTTGGTTGAACAGGATGAGGGTACCATCTGCAATGCTCATGCTGCCGTCTGCTTCAGCCCCATATAAACTCAACCGCAAAGAGGATTCTTCATTGCTATTGCCGGGTGTTGGCCTGAACAGGTAAGTGTTGCCGTATACCACCGTGTCTTTGTCATTTTCTTCAATGCCGATGGTACCCCCTGCATTTTGGTTTACAATAAATGCTGCACTGGAAGGTATGGTGCCATCCGTACTGATGCTGGAGGTACCAGAACCGGTTACAATCGTTTTGGAATAGGAAGATCCATTCCAGGCAAAAGTTACAAAAGCGCCCACACCGCTGCTGCCTCCTAACGATGGATCCCAAAGGGTATAGGCGTTGTTTGCCCCAAGTCCGCCAATCACACCTGTTTTTGAAATGTTCTTAAAATTAATCGGTGCAGGATATGGGTTGCCCACTACCATATATCCACCAGCAGCGTTGGTTAACAAAGGCTGCGTTCCTGTTTTTATTTGCCCCCTTGGTCTTAGGGTGGTTATATCAGGCAGTGTGGATGGTGTTGAAAGCGGCAGGTTGATGGCTCTGGATCCCCTTATAAACAGCATCCATCCTTGCCGGCTGGTAACAGCTTCGCCTGTATTGCCCGGCAGGTAATTCCACCCGGTTGCAGAATATCCATAAATCGAAGAATTAAATGGTCCCTGGTCGAAACCCTGGGCAGTTGTTCGTGCAGGCCCACCTGTTATATGTGTGCCGTAACCCGGCGATGGGTTGGATGACCATGTTCCGCCAACGCCTTCCTGCCATGCCTGGTTGAGGGTTTGTGCACCCGCAGCTATTGGCGCTGTCAACAGTCTCCATGCCCTTCTTGCCGGTATAAATCGTTCTACCACAAAACGGCCGGTGCCACTGTACGTAAACCCTGCGGCAGCCCCCACCTGCGAAACCAAAGCAGTTCTTGCAGCGTCTGAGCTAATGGTAATATCACTGTTGTTCAAAGACAGATTGCCCTGTGTTGGTTTTAGTTCGGTGCCAATACGGAGATTATTATCAAGCGAAACACCTGCACCGGTATTATTAATTTCCAGGATAGCCATGGCCGTGATAGTTCCCGGGCCCGGGAAGTTTTGAGCGGTGGCAGTTGAGCCGTTTAGTATGATAGTACCGTTATTAGTGAGTGTGCCGCTGTTGATCACATCTGTTGATACAGACAAACTGCCTGTACCTGCATTGTTGATAGTGAGCGAAGCGCCTGCAGCAATCTCCAGTTTTCTTGCAAATGCAGCAGCAGTTGAAATAACCGGCATGTTGGGGGTGCCTGCCGGAATTAAAACGGATGTTGAAATAAGCGGAACAAGATCACCACACCAGTTGCCGGGATTGTGCCAGTCAGTACTTTCATCCCCTTCCCATACTTTCTCATTGAGTTTGATGGTAATTGTGCCGGTTGCGAGGCAGCCATTACTTAATGTAAGGGATGCCTGGAAGTCAAGATCGGCACCGGAGAGTATTTGTGTGGGGGTGGGGTTTACAAAAATACCGGAAACATTGGTGCCGGGTACATATGGTTGTGAGTAGGCTGCATCCAGGTACATACTGTTGATATCTGCACCTGTACCAGTGGGTAACCAGGTATAGTTACTGGATGTAGGGGCCGTACCAGAAAGTTTTACATTGTCAACCGCAACACCATCCACCCAGTTCGCCCGGTACCTGAAACGTATTTTTAAGTTTGACTGGTTGATATAGGCAGCCAGTGAAACCGATTGGTGAATAAACTGTGAACCTGTGCCCTGGTCAATGATAAAAGTTTGCACAACGGTATAGGTTGTGTTATTTGTTGACACTTCCACCCGTACGGTGTCAAATCCGGTTCCGCCATCAGTTCCATTACCAAGATAGCTGTCGTAAAAAATATCATAGTCAAGAGTGAGACCGGTAAAGCCAATACTGCTAACGGCATTGGTTAGCTGCAAAGAAGTATTAAGGCTGGCTCCTGGAATATCAGAAACTGCAAGAGCAAACTTGTTAGTGCCAAAGCCGGATGAAATAGCCGGTTGCCATACGCTGGCGTAGGTTGGTACAAATACACTTGTACGGTTGCGCCATTGCATATCGGCTATAGAAGCCGCCGGAGTGGCGGTGGTATTTACTACACTAAAAACACCCAGTCCGCCGCTTTCAAAATCCTCGTCTATGAGGGTCTTTGTTTCTGTACTGGTGCCGCCTTGTACACTTAAACCTGAACCCTGGCAAACAAATATGGGCCCGGCCGGATTAAAGGTCAGCGGTATGTTGGCGTTATGCGTTGCCGTTACTGCCACTCTTGGGCTTATGCAGGCAGCCCCAAGTGTATTAAGACCAGTTGCCGCCACATAGTAAACAGTGGTGGCGCTTATAGCTGGTGTGGTAAAATTACCTGATGGCGGATTGCCGCCATTAAACACTGCACCCGGTAGTGGTGCACCTCCTGAGGCTGCAGCATACCAGTTAAAACCTGTAGTACCTGCATCTAAACCCGTAGCACCTAAAGTAAAGGTTATGGCGCCGCTGCTGCATTGTGATTGGCCGGCTACATCTGAAATACGGGCATTACAACGTGGCAAAACGGTAAAAAGATAATCCTCCGTTTCACCATTATACATAGCCCCGCAGGCTTTTAGTATTGAGTCTGGTGCAAGAAGATCATCAATGTAGTTGTATGTACGGATACGTATCCGGTAGTTGCCCGGTGTAGTGCCAATAGGTATCTGGAACCCAAAAGTGGTATTGCACGTATGCACGTCGCTAAGAAAATATACGTTCTCAGACGGGGAAGAAAAAATACCATTATTGTTCCAGTCAATCCACGCAGCAATCTTAGCCCTTGATGATGTGGACACATATACATTTACTCCTTCTCCCTGTTCCTGCTGTGCCCTTGATGCAAGTCCTGTATAATCAGAATAACCGCTTGCAACACCTGCACCAGTGATATTGGCAGGCGGCACCACAGGTGTGCCTATAAACGCCACCTGGTTGATATAGTACAGGGAAGCGTTGGGTGCTGCAGTAGGTGCAGTATTACAGTTACTGGCGATGATGGTAACCTTAAAATCAACTGCTTCACCAGTGCCGGTAGCCACACAGGGATCTGCTATAGCCGAAGCTCTCTTATCAGCGATCATTCTCAGCCGGTGATCTCCCAATGGGGCATCCCCTGGTATGTTTAAGTCAAAACTAAAAAGACCGCTTGAATTGACGGTTGTAAAGAAATCAAAAAACTCTGTGTTTACATCAAATATACCGTCATCATTCCAGTCAATGTAAAATGTTTCATATACTCCGTTAGGTCCGCCTGAGCCCCTTACTATTCTGGCGATAATTCTTAATACAGAGCCTGCCTGAACGGTAACCTGCCCTGTTGGTGATGAATAGTAATTGTTGTACCCCGGAGTCGTCCAGCCCAAAGCAACATTGCGGATATTTGTTGCATAGCCGGCAGTTATTACTGAGTCGATATAAGTGGTACTGCCGCTCATCGAAGGCGTACAGGCCCCACTGGTAGTAAAGGATAGGGTAGTGGATGAATTGGTGGATAAACCGGAATTAGTACAAGTTAGTACTAAGCGGTAATAAGTGGTGGTACTTAAAGTTGCTGGTGCAAACACTGTTGAAGGATTGGAAGTGGCACCGGCGATATCTGTCCATGGCCCTATAGCAGCGGGAGCAGATTGCCACTGGTAAGTAAGGCCACCTGCATTAGGAATAACAGCCGATAAGGTAATGGCTGAATTAGGCGCACCTGTTGAGGCACTAATGCTAACACTCGTTATTGCCGGGCTTCCGGAGCAATCGGGGGTTGCATTTATTACCACCAGGCCATGGCCGCCATCAGAGGCATTACCTGCCCCGCCTACTCCGGCAGTACCGTTATAATAAATTTCACCAATTCCAGGTGGGTTATTGGCCCCGCCTGCGTTATTCAAATTGCCAGCAGTATTGGTAACACCCGTTAAACCACCGGTATAAGAAGATCCGCCGCCACCACCTGAACCCCATGTTCCTGCACCCCCTCCCTGGTTACTGCCATAACCACCCCCCCCACCATAATAGCCACCCCCGCCACCAGCACCACCATAGGTGCCGCTACCAGCATTACCTCCTGTGCCACCCTGTAGCTGGCTGCCGCCTGTACCTGCCGTGGTGCCAGTACCAGCACCGGCAGCACCGCCTGCTGCTAAAGTGCCTCCGCCTCCTCCAGTATGTGTTACATCCAGGCCGCCACCGGCTGAACCAGTGGTAGCACCACCAGCACCACCAAAATTCCTGTCTCTTCCATATCCGCCGCCAGCACCGCCGCCTGCTATGGCACGTGCATTGGCAAAAGTTACCGAGGTTAAAAATAAGCCGCTGTATCCACCCCCTGAGCCAGCATTTTGATAGGCTGTGCCCCCGCCTCCATATCCTCCGGCATGCGTTCCATTGGTTGTACTGTAGGTTCCCCTGCCGCCAACCACTACCTGCAATACTTGCCCGGGTGTAACTGCCAGCGTACCTTTTACAAAGGCACCCGAACCACCAGCACCAGCATTGCCGCCGCCTGTACGGTCAGCACCAGCACCACCGGCACCCCAAATCCATACATTTATTGAAGTAACACCAACCGGCACCGTATAAGTTTGTGCAGCACCTGTATAATTATACGTACTTACCTGGGAATAAAGATTACCAGGCGTAATAAAAGCCAAAATGCAAAAAGCAAACAGGGTCTTTTTCATAAACGAGTTCTTTTCTGAATGTAATAGGGTTTCGATACGGATACATTTTTACAACGATAAGGGAAACCTGAATAAAAAGATATTCAAAGGGATCACCCGGTTCATTATAAAAACAGTTCTATTGATAATCTGATAAGGATATCTGTTAACCAGGGGGGAGAACCAAATAGTAAATACTGGCTTGCAAAAGGATATTGATTAAAGAAATTTTTCTATAAGAAGCACCGCTAAAGTAACGAAATTTTCAATACCTGTTGCATATTACCGAAACATTTACCAGTTATTGGCTGTTTAAGCACCTTCAAATCGATTACCTTTACACCTCAATGGAAAACGACAAATACCAAGTGGTGATCGGCCTGGAAGTGCATGCACAATTGCTCACTAAAACCAAGCTTTTTTGTGGCGACAGTGCTGCTTTTGGAGGAGATCCTAACACGCATGTGAGCCCGGTTACGCTGGCCCACCCCGGGGCTTTGCCCAAAATGAATAAGCAGGCAGTAACGTATGCTCTCAGGCTTGGACTTGCCCTTAATTGCCAGATAGAACAGCAAAATTATTTTGCCCGTAAAAATTACTTCTATCCCGACCTGCCTAAAGGCTACCAGATAAGCCAGCACACCACGCCCATTTGTAAGGGTGGTTTTGTGCCCATTAAGGTTGACGGAACAGAACGTCATATACGCCTGAACCGGATACATATTGAAGAAGACGCCGGCAAAAGTTTACACGACGTGGATGCGCATTTTACCGCTGTTGATTTGAACAGGGCCGGGGTTCCTTTACTTGAAATTGTAAGTGAGCCCGACCTGCACAGCAGCGAGGAAGCATTTGCTTACATTACAGTTTTAAGAAAATTGGTCCGCTGGATCCAGGTATGCGATGGCAATATGGAAGAAGGCAGTATGCGATGCGATGCCAATATTTCTATTCGTTTAAAAGGCGAGAAAAAATTAGGCACCCGGGTGGAAGTTAAAAACCTGAACAGTATCCGCAATGTAAAGCGGGCCATTGATGTGGAAGTGGAAAGACTGATAAAAATTACCGAAGCCGGTGATAAAATTATACAGGAAACCAGGAGTTACGATGCAGATAATAACACTACATTTTCACTGCGTAGTAAAGAAGAAGCAGATGACTACCGTTATTTTGCCGATCCCGATCTTACCCCCTTTAATATCACCGATGAATTCCTGCAGGAGATCAAACGATCATTGCCTGCATTGCCGGCAGCATTAGAAAGTAAATACCAGTCTGTGTTTAATCTGCCTGCTTATGATGCACAGTTTATCTGCAGTGATAAGGCGATGGTGGATTATTTTGAAGCGGTAATAAAACATACAACCAATTATAAAGCGGCGGTAAACTGGCTGATGGGCCCGGTAAAATCTTACCTTAATGAAAACAATATAGAGATAAGCGGGTTTACATTGCCACCACTTAAAATTGCAGAACTGGTGCAACTGGTGGATGAAGGACAAACCAATTTCAGCATTGCATCAACACGGGTGTTTAATCATCTTTTGCAGCATCCTGAAAAAACAGCTTTGCAGGCGGCAACAGAACTCAACCTGCTGCAGGAAAATGACGGGGATTCTATTTCGGTATGGGTGGATGAGGTAATCGCTAAAATGCCTGATAAAGTAGCGGAATATAAAAAAGGGAAAAAGGGCTTGATTGGTATGTTTGCGGGAGAGGTGAAGAAAGCAAGTAAAGGAAAGGCAGATATGCAGGCAGTTAACAAACTGCTGGCAGAAAAATTAGGATAAATATTTACTAACGATAAAAACATATATCCATGTTATCTAAATCAATGCAGGAAGCACTAAATAACCAGGTGCTGATGGAAGCCCAGAGTTCACAAGCTTATCTGGCGATGGCAAGCTGGGCAGATATACAGCCGGGGCTGAAAGGAGTAACGCAGTTCTTTTTTAAACACAGTGATGAAGAACGCATGCACATGCTTAAGCTGATACACTATATCAATGACCGGGGTGGTTTTGCAGTAGTACCTGCTCTTTCGCAACCCGTGCTTACGTTTGTTTCTTTAAAAAGTGCTTTTGAAGAATTATTGAAACATGAGCTAGCTGTCAGCAGCAGCATCAATGATCTTGTGGATAATGCGCTCAAGGAAAAAGACTACGCCACACATAATTTTTTACAATGGTACGTGATGGAGCAAATGGAAGAAGAAAGTCTTGCCAGGGAGTGCAACGATAAACTGGAACTGATAGGCGATGACAAAAGTGGTCTCTACCTGTTTGACAGGGATATAGTAAGTATGGGAGGCCCCGGAAAATAATTGTCTATGGAAATTCTAAAATTAAAAATGAGCATGCGAAAGATCACTGGAATTACAATGCTGGCTGTTTTACTTTTTGGCTGCGGCAACAAAGAGGATGCAAATAAATTTTCGATAACTGGTGAGGTGAAGAATTTGCCTGATCAGCAGGTGTATCTTGAGCAGATGTACTTTAGCGACAAGAATCCTGAGGTACTGGATACTGCTGATGTGAAGAATGGAAAATTTGTGTTGTCGGCCATCGCACCGCAGGAGGGGCTTTACAGGGTGGTATTTGAAAAAAACAAAGTATTGTTTTTGGTTATTAATGACAACAAGGAACTGGTGGTAACAACAGACGTTGATAATTTATCTCCTAAAACGCTGCGTATAAGTACCCCTGCCAATGCATCGTTGTATAACTTTATAACCGAAACCAATAAAAAAGGAGAAGAGCTTCAGATTTTAGTAGATCAATTAAAAGCAGCTGGCGGCAATGCAGATACCATGGTGATGGCCAACGATCCTGCAAAGGCCTATGGTGAAAAAGAAGCGGCTTTCCGTAATTATGTGTACGGTTATGCAGACACCTGCAGCAGTCCTTCATTGGCGTTGTTTGCTTTGGGTTATGTAAGCAGGCCACCCAGCGAACGTTTACAAAAAGCACTAACAGCGCTCACCAAACGCTTTCCCACCAGTAACGAAACTGCTGCGGTGCTCATCATGATAAACCAGCAGCGGGAACAGGCCAACCAGCCACCGCCTCCCCCAGCCTCCATTCCACAACCAGGAGATATGGCACCGGAAATAACCATGCCTGATACAGAGGGTAAGATGTTTTCATTGAGCAGCCTGCGTGGCAAATATGTACTGGTTGATTTTTGGGCAAGCTGGTGCGGCCCCTGCCGTACAGAAAACCCCAATGTGGTAAATGCATACAACAAATACAGCAGTAAAAATTTCACCGTACTTGGTGTGTCGCTCGATAAGAAAAAAGAAGCCTGGCTGGAAGCGATACAACAAGACGGGCTTAACTGGAAACATATCAGTGATCTAAAACACTGGGACAGTGAGGCCCAAAAGCTCTACCAGTTTGGAGGGATTCCTTATAATGTGCTGGTAGATCCGCAGGGAAAAATAATTGCCGTGAGTTTGAGAGAGGCAGAACTGGATAAAACGCTGGAGAAAGTGCTGAAATAAAAATAGTGCGAAAAACTGGCCGTGGTTTGCAGATGACAATTTGCAAACCATTTTTATGACAGCATATGTTGATAAAGCTGGTTGTACAGCTCAGTTGCTTTCTTTAAAGAATAAGTTTCCATTGCACCTGCTCTTATAAAAGACGTATCAAATACATTTCCTGCAACTATTTTTTCAATCACCACAGCAAAATCCCCATCACTAAAACCATCTATCACAAAACCTGACCGGTATTTTTCCACGATCTCTTTTACATCACCTACGCCGCTGTTAGTAATTACCGGAATACCCATGGCCATTATTTCACCATGCTTGGTGGGAGAGGAGGATAGCTTGGAAAAACAGGGCTTTATAAAGAACAAAGAATAACTACTCAGTGAAAGAAACAGCGGCACTTCATTTTTGGCAGCCTGTTTCACAATGATCTTGCCTGGCGGTATACCATGCTTTGCAGCTTCAGCAGTAATCACATCATGCAGGTGCGGAGAGATAAACAAAAATTTGACTTCCGGTTTTTTGTCAGATAATAATTTGCAGAAGCGCATCATTTCATTGGTCATATACCAGCCGCCAATGGAACCGAGATAGCTAACGATGATATCATTTTCCTGGATGCCTGCCTCTTTTTTTATTTGTTGCTGTTGTTCTGCTGATATGGAAGCAGGATCAAATAAATCCAGGTCGGCACTACAGGGAATCACTTTCAGCGCTGTGTCCTTTTTATATTCAGGAAGTGCCCTGGTTATTTTTTCCGCTGCCTGCGTAAGGCATACAATGCCATCACAGCTTCTGATCTCTTCTTTTTCTTTTCTCTTAAAATAGTCGTAAATGATCCTGAACAATGGGCTTTTTATATTCCAAATGCCGCCTTCCACCCGGCTGTCTGCATAAAATTCCCTTATATCATGCAGGAATTTCACGCCAAATTTTTTCTTCATCATCAGGCCAACCAATGCAGGTATGCCCGGTCTTGTATGCACCATATCAATGGTATGCTGCTGATGGATCAGTGTTGCTTTATTCCGCAGTTCAAGAATATCTTTCAGCGTGGATAATACCGGTGGTTTTTTGGTATATGGCACAGGATGCCACTCAATTGAATAACCAACGAGCATTTTTTTACCAGCCTCCTTGTTTTTTTCAAATGCCTCCGGCTTTTCGCAGCTGAGCAGGTAAAATTGAAATCCTTTTTTACTCAGCCCCTGTAAGTAGGGAATCACCTGGCTCTGACCCAAAGGATCCGTCATGCCATCGTAAGATATAAAAAGGATCTTCTTCATGTTATTGGGTTGAGGAGCTGTGGCTACCTGAACCATAGTGATTTGAGTTGTTACTTTCCAGTCTGTCCGGGACGGTCACACTGGGTTTCCAGCCACCAGTGCAACACAATGATGAGCCAAAGCCTGTTGTATAAATAATGCATACCACTTTGATATTGATCTCTCAGTTTCTTCACTGCTGCATAATTCACCAGGTTATATTTTTCAATAACAGCTTTTGAAGTGTAGCTATCCAGCAAATATTTGAGATCGGTTTGCAGCCACTTGGCAAGCGGAATAGAAAAGCCCCATTTTGGCCGGTTAAATATTTCTTTGGGCACATGATCATACAATACTTCTTTTAATAGATATTTCATGGTGCCGTCTTTTATCTTCAGTTCCGGCGAAAGATTAAAAGCAAATTCCACCAGCCTGTAATCAAGTAACGGCACCCGGCTCTCTAAACTGTATTGCATGCTCGCCCTGTCTACTTTAACCAGCAGGTCATCTTTTAAATAATGATCAAAATCCCATAGAGATTGTTTTTCTGCAGGAGAAAGTTTCCTGGCTGTTGCAGCCTGTTTATTTATATCAGTAAAATTATATGCTGTATTCACTAATAAACTGCTGAGTTCGTTTTCTTTAAAATAGTATTGCTCCTGCGAAAATATATGTGTAATGATATGCTGGCTGTCTGCATAATCATACAAATTGCCGGCCCGCTGGTATTTGTTGCCCATTAGTTTTGAAGCAGCATATAAAGGTGCTTTTGCAAGCCGGGTAAGTGGATTAGATAAACGTTCTGCCCACTGGTACATGCCGTATCCATGAAACAATTCATCACCACCATCACCGCTTAATGCCACGGTTACATGCTTTCTTGCAAGGCGGCTCACCAGCATGGTTGGAAAGGCTGATGAATCAGCAAAGGGTTCGTCATAGGCCGGAAGTAATTTATCCACCAGTTCCATCACTTCCTTTTCTTTAACGGCAAATTCATGATGGTCGGTTTGTAAATGAGTGGCAACCTGCCTGGCAAATTTTGATTCATTGTACTTGCCATCATCTATCGCAATGCTGAAAGTTTTTATCTTATCACTGCCATTTACTTTAGATGCGATGGCTGTAACCAGGCTGCTGTCGATGCCGCCACTTAAAAAGGTTCCAATTGGCACATCGCTAACCAGTTGTTTTTCTACCGAATCGTAGAGCAGATCGCTGAGTTGTTTTTTAGCAATCGTTTCATTACTCAGCACATTTGCCTGGATCTTGTGTTGTAAGCTCCAGAACGGTATGGGTGAAATGCCGGTAATTGAACTTCCATTCAAATTAATTTCTGCATAGTGAGCAGCAGGAAATTTATAAGTGTTGTTATAAATTGTTAATGGCTCCGGAATAAACCCAAGATGCAAAAAATAAGGAACCGCCTTTTCGCAAACTGATAGCTGTTCTCCCATCATTTTCTTGATCACTTTCAGCTCGGAGGCAAAAACGAAAGCCTTTTCACCGGCATAGTAAAACAACGGTTTAATACCCACATGATCACGGCAAATGGTTAATTTATTCTGCTCCATATCATGAATCGCAAATGCAAACATGCCGTTCAAAGCCGCAAAACAGGAAGGGCCCTGCTGTGCAAATAATTCTAGTATTACTTCTGTATCGGAGGTTGTTTTTAAAGAAGCGCCTTTATCTTGTAACAGTTGTTTTAATTCATTGAAGTTGTACACTTCACCATTAAAAACAATGCAATACCTGCCGTTGGCAGAGGTCATTGGCTGGTTGGCAGCATTGGACAGGTCTAAGATGGAAAGCCGCCTGTGAGCGAACCCAACTTTATTACCGGCTGAAAAATAAAATCCATCCGCATCAGGCCCACGGTGCTGCATTACAGCGGCAGCTTCTTTTAATTGCTGTTGTGTAAAACTGTTATTGATTGAGATATAGCCTGCGATGCCGCACATGTACCGGGGGTTTGTAACAAAACGAAAATAGGATTTTATTATTTCGCAAAGCTTAGTTTCACAGCCGGCTGCATGTCAGCCAGTGCGTTGCTGTAAATGGCTTTTAACCCCGCCATATGTTTTTGAAGGGTAAAATTATCGAGCGCCCTCTTGCGGCAGTTACGGCCAAGAAAGGTCAGTTGCTGCTGGTTGTTTTTTAAAGCAAGCAGCTGCATGGTAAAGTCTTTTGTACAGTTGAGTTTGTAGTATGCAGCGGTATCATCGCATTGCTCTTTAAATGAAGGGATGTCGGTAAGCAGGGTAGGTATCCCCAATGCCATCGCTTCCAGTACGCTTAACGCAAAACCCTCATACAGCGATGACATAATGAAAAGATCGTACTTGCCAATTTGTTCCTGTATATTCGTTACCTGTCCTTTTAGTGTAACTTTTAAGCCGTTTTCGTCTATTGATTGCTGTAACTCCTGCTGTAACGGACCTTTCCCATAAATGTCCAGTTCAATATTTTCCTGTTTCAGTTCTTTAAAAGCTTCCAATAAAAAACGGTGATTCTTTTGTTCTTTCAAATTTCCCACCGTTACCACACGAAATGTATCCGACGGTCTTTTTTCAGGCTCACCTTTAAAAATAGTCGTATCCACAAAAGTGTACAGGTGGCAGGCGTTGTGTGGCTTTACATTGATAAAACTGAAATATTCTTCCAGGGCGCCTTTGGCAACTGCCACAATGGTGCTTTTCCTGATCCTGTAAGTCAGTTTTTCTATCAGCCGCATATGCCAGGGTTTGTATTCGATAGAGGAAGTGACAAATGCATGTATCGTTGTGATCAAAGGAATGCTTTTTGGCACACCCATTCTTGCCACCACGGTACTCCAGAATAAGTGGCTATGTACAACGCTTACATTGTTTTCCTTGATGATCCTGCTGAGTTTCAGGGCAGCCAGTGGTGCCTGTAAAGGGGAGTTCATGTTAAGACAATACAACCCGTCGTATGCCAGCTCATTGCCAAAATCGTTTTCCGGTTTTAGTGTTACAATGATATTATGATACTCTGGTAATTGTTTTATCACTGTAACCAGCATTGTTTCTGCACCACCCCGGCCCAGGTTATCAATAATATGAAGGATCGTTTTTTTCATGTTTTGCTTTTTATCTTGGCAAAAGGTGCAGGTCAATCAAATCCCTGTTGCTGCAGAATTGTTCTTTGGTGATGAGCTTGCCGTTGCAAATAATATCGTAGCGCAGCTCTTCGATCAAATCAAAAATATCTTCCAGCCTGTCGCCTTTCTTTTCAATAGGTTCAGGATGTATGGCAACGATAACATGCGGTTTGTATTTTAAAAATACCTGTCTGCCCCCGAGCAACGTATCATATTCGGCACCTTCCACATCAATTTTTATAAAGTTGATCTTGCTCAGTTTCCTGGTGCTTACAAAATTGTCGATGGTGTTTACTTCCACTTCCACGCCGTTCAATATGCGGTCTTCTTTGTAAGAGATCAGGCTGTTGCTGTTGTCTGCTTCATTGTCAGAAACAAAGAATGTTGTATTACCGACCTCTTTGCCCATGGCCTGGTTTACAGGAGTGATCAAACTGCCCAGTTCATTGATCTTTATTGTTTGATGCAAAACAGGAATGGTGGCCGGCGCCGGCTCAAAGGCAAATATTTTTCCATATTCGCCTGCAATTTTTGCAGCCACGGTGGAGAACAAACCAATATGGGCGCCGATATCAAGTATGGTGGCTCCTTCACCACAGGAAGATTTTAAAAATGCAAAGTTTTCCTTTTCGTAGTCAGACGGAAAATAGCGGATATACTTCGCCGGTAGTTTTACACTGACCCCATTGATGGTTTTGTGAAGTCCCTGCCCAAAGGTAATGGCTTCTAACAGCGAGTAAATCGGTTTTGTGTTGATGATCATGATTCGGTTTTGTACAGGTTATTGGAAAATAATTGCGTCAAAGGTTGTCTTACAAAAAAAAGAGTGATAAGTAAAACGATAAAATAAACAGCGCACATGGATACCGCTGCGCCGTAGGCTCCCCATTGTTTAACAAACATGGAATGACACAGTACAGTTATTATTACTGACAAGGACGATGCGATCAGCAGCTTTCTTTTTTCTTTACGGTACAGCATAAAGGCATACAGGAAATAACTGATGCTCCAGAAAAAATAGCCGGTACAAATAAAGAAATAATAAGAAAGCCCAGGATGGTATGATTGTTTAAGTAACAATTTATATGCAAGCGGTGTAGCAATGATCACAATACCTGTTCCAAGCAGCATAATGCCGGCATAGAAAAGGAAATGCCATCGGATGGCGGCATAGTTGATCGTTTTTTCAGCCAGCAGGCTGTACACTTTGGGAAAGCTGTATTGCAGCATGGCAGTACAAAGCACGATGATGACTGAACCAAATGTCGCCGCAATACTAAACACGCCCACCTGAGCCATGTCATGCGTAAAATATTCTATAAAATAGCCTGCAGAAGAACCCATACAGAACACGCCCACCTGCATCACAATAATGGGAATGCTGTACAACAGCTCATCGTACAAATATTTTTTCTTGAAACTGTTTATCATAAAGCCCTGCTCCCTGAAGTAAAAGAAAGCATACACGGCGATCATGAGGTACGAAATAAATATGCCCGTTACCCTTCCCATCCAGCCGAGCTCCATGGCCCCCACAAAAAATACCGCCAGCGTGATCTCCGCCAGCAGCCTGCCAATATTGATAAATAAATACTTGACAGGGTCACCGCTGTTTCGTACCATATTGATCAAATGCTCATTCAAAAAATTAAACAGTGTTATCAGTGGTATCATCACCACAAAAAGGGCAGGGAAAGAATATCGCTGCTGCAACTGCTGCCTGAAGATGAAAAATATACCCATGGCAAATAAGGTAACTACCATCGGCATCACGAGCGTAGTACTGAAAAAATGAGTGAATTCGTTTTTATCTTTTTTGAAGTATTCCGTGTTTACACTTTGCAGTACCCCCATCGACACAAACGGCATTAAAAACAAAATACCATTGCTGAAGAGGTTGAGTAAACCAAAATCTGTTTCTGTTAATTCATGCGCAAAATAAAACAGCAGTAAAAAAGAAATACCTTTGCTTGCAAAGTTGGAGATGGTATAAACGGCAACTGAACGCATTTCTGCGCTCTTTCCAAATTTTAATATGCCTTGTAAAGCTGCCATTACTGTTTTTTAATTCCTTTTACTACAGAGGCCACACAGTTGTCGTATGGAATTTTTCCCCCCCACACACTGTTCATTCCATATTTTTCAAACCAGCTTTTTACAGTGCTGATCTTTTGCGGATTATCATATTCCGGCGAGAACATGTCGAATGTATCAAGCACACACAATTCTCTAAGTTGGTTCGATGGTATGTTTGTTGGCAATGTGCCTTCAATATCACATACGGGGATAAATCGGTTCAATACAGGACCCAACCCGGTTTTTGAAAAGAATAAACTGGTCCTGATCATCCAGTCTATATTTTTTTCGATGAGCTGGTACAGTTTTTCGTGGCTCATTCTTTTGGTGAATGGCCTGTACATATATTTTGCATGCACTTTTGTCCATGCACCGTTGATGCCGTAAAAGTCCACCACCAGTTCTCCACCTGGCTTTACCATATCTATCAAAGCCTTTACGGACTGTTCAAAATCCGGGGTATGCTGTAATACGCCCAAACAAAGCACTTTATCAAACTGTGCTTTTGCAAAGGGCATTTCGTATATGCTTGCCTGGAAGAGATTTAATCTTTCGTGCGGACCGTTATTTTGAAAGTTGGCTTCTACGGCATTGCTGTAATCAACACTATAAACATTGGCATTGGTATGATCTAATAATATCTGGGTAAAGCGTCCTGCGCCGGAGCCAACTTCCAGGATGTTTTTTCCTGTTAGATCTTCCTTATCCCAGTTGGTCTCTGCAAAGAATCTTGTTTTACTTATCTGGAGTTTGCTTGCTTTATCAACCTGTGTGCCGGCAAATTTATTCCATTGGTAGCCGAAGTTCTCGGTATAATTGTTATTGTTTACAATCCGGTAGGCACCATTTTTTTTGGGGAAGATGAGGGCACAATTTTCCAGCAGCCCGTCTGTAGCCAGCGAAAGCAGGTTTTTTGTAAATGGATTGATAAACTGAATTTCCATCAGTAGTTACGATATTGGATAACGCTTTTGTTTTACTTAGCGATTCTCCTGAGGTAGTCACCGTAACCACTTTTTTTAAGTTTTTCTGCTTCGTTTAGTAATTGCTCTTTTGTAATGTAGCCCATGCGCCAGGCAATCTCTTCAGGGCAGCCTATTTTAAGGCCTTGCCGCTGTTCAATTACCCTCACATATTCCGTAGCGTCGCTCAAACTTTCAAAGGTTCCGGTGTCTAACCAGGCAAATCCTCTGTTTAAAACGCCAACTTTGAGCTTTTTATTTTGCAGGTAGTGTTTATTTACATCAGTTATTTCATATTCGCCCCTTGGACTGGGGGCAATATTTTTGGCGATCGTAACTACTTCGTTGTCATAAAAATACAAACCGGGTACAGCATAGTTGCTTTTGGGCTGTTCCGGCTTTTCTTCGATACTGAGGGCATTAAATGCCGTGTCAAATTCCACTACGCCATAGCGCTCAGGGTCACTTACCGGGTAGGCAAAAATCACAGCGCCTTCGGGGTTGGCAGATGATTGCAGTAGTTTGCTGAAGCCGGTACCATAAAAGATATTGTCGCCCAGCACCAGGGCCACGCTATCGTTGCCGATAAATTTTTCTCCAATTACAAATGCCTGGGCAAGTCCGTTGGGCACTTCCTGTTTGGCATACTCGATGTGGCATCCCCATTGGGAGCCATCGCCCAGTAATCTTTGGAATTGAGTCTGATCTTCGGGAGTGGTGATGATCAATATCTCATTTATTCCTGCAAGCATGAGTGTGCTTAAGGGATAATAGATCATTGGCTTATCATAAATAGGCATGAGTTGTTTGCTGATGCCCATTGTTATGGGATAAAGACGGGTTCCGCTGCCGCCTGCTAAGATGATTCCTTTCATATGTTGGTTTAGAAAGTTTAGTTGTTTAGAAGTGTAGGTTTAGTTTCTCTTATTTTTTGCCTGTTGTGTTTTTCGCAAGCTTGCAATCAAGAGTGTTTGCTTTTCAACTAGCTCTCTGCCTTCTTTATATTGTTCATCCGATAAAAACATCAGATCTTTTGATATTATAAAATCATTCAATAGTTCTATTGTGCTGCTGTAGGCAATAGTACTGAAATGCGATTGATCTTTTTTTGAGGTCCTTGATGTTCCTTCGGCAATATTTGAAGCTATTGATATGGCAGCCCTTCTCATCTGTGATACTAAACCAAATTTTTCTTCTGCTGGAATAGTTTTCGTGTTTTGATATGTCCAAACCGCCAGTATTCTTGCCTGTTTCAAGCATTCAAGCTTTTCAAAAGAATAAATTTTCATTTTATCTCTATTTAAAGGTTAAAAATACTGTTTTGAATAGCTGCCTCTGTATCTAAACTTCTAAACACTCAACCTCTCAACGCTTATGATATTGCGAATCGTAATAATGCTGGTAGTTTCCGCTGGTTACATCATCCAGCCATTGTTTGTTATTGAGGTACCAATCGATCGTTTTTGAAATTCCTTCTTCAAACTGCAAAGATGGCAGCCATCCCAATTCATCTTTTAATTTTGTTGCATCAATGGCATAGCGCAGGTCGTGCCCAGCCCGGTCTTTTACATAAGTGATCAACTTTTCGGAAGTTCCTTTTTCCCTGCCTAGTTTTTCATCCATCTGCCTGCACAGTTCTTTTACCAGGGCGATATTTGTCCATTCATTGTGACCGCCGATATTGTAGGTTTCACCCACTTTTCCTTTGTGAAAAATGACATCAATGGCCCTTACATGATCTTCCACATACAGCCAGTCCCTTACATTTTCTCCTTTGCCATAAATAGGCAGTGGTTTATTATTGATGATATTGTGAATACAAAGCGGAATTAATTTTTCAGGAAAATGAAATGGTCCGTAGTTATTACTGCAATTAGAAATTTTTACCGGTAAATGATAGGTATGAAAAAATGCCCTCACCATATGATCACTCGAAGCTTTGGAAGCAGAGTAAGGGCTTCTGGGGTCATAAGCCGTTTCTTCTGTAAAAAAACCGGTTTCTCCCAGTGAGCCATAAACCTCATCAGTACTGATATGATAAAATATCTTTCCATCATGATCACCATTCCAGGCCTGTTTGGCGGTGTGTAGCAAGGTGGCAGTACCTACTACGTTGGTGGTAACAAATGCCAGGGGATCGGTAATACTCCTGTCCACATGACTTTCTGCTGCACAGTGCAGTACGGCGGTAAACTTATGTATGTCAAACAGTTCTTTCAGCAATGGCGCATCTGTAATATCGCCCTTCACAAAATGATAGTTGCTCTTATTTTCAATATCCTTCAGGTTTTCCAGGTTGCCAGCATATGTGAGTTTGTCAATATTTACCATCTTATATGCAGGGTATTTGTTTACAAATAACCTGGTAAGATGAGAGCCTATAAATCCTGCGCCGCCGGTGATCAGTATGGTATGCATAGCTTTCGCTTTTGTGAGGCGGCAAAAATAGAGATATTTAGGGAGTTGCAGTTCAAGACTGCAAGCAAGGTTTTAATGAGTTGAAAACCAGTAGAGGTAAAAGCAACCCGCCGCTATTGAACCAGCACTTGTTTTTCATAGTCTACATACATAACCGGCATGCCATCCATACCGCTTATTTTACCCGTAACCAATACCTTCTTCCCTTTTAGATAGGTTAATATATCATAAGAAAAATTGGGGATGTTCTCCTTTTTTATAAATACGGTAAATACCTGGTTGGGGAATTGCTTGTCAAGGTTCAAGAGCATATTTCCCGACTTGCTTGCCCGGCCACTTACCACGGTGCCGGTTACAGTAATTTCCTGGTTGCTGTTGATCCATTGCTTTGCAATTTCTGTATTGATCTGTCCTCTTTTTAATTCGGTTGCGTTAACGGGCTCCACATCCCCTTTAGCGATCAGGGGAAACCAGTCTGCCAGCACCCGCTGGTTCTCGGCGTCGCTTTGAATATTTACCGGCAGGTTTGAAAAAAAGTTATAACCTGTGTAGCGTTCAACCGAATCAATGGTTACTGCATAGCTCTCGATAGCTTCCGTTATTTTTTTATTGGGCATAATAAAGCCGATACCTTTCTTTTTGAGGGGGTCTATCGCTACCTTCCAGTAAAATTCCGGGATACTTACTTTATTTACGCCTCTTTCAATTTTTGGCAGACCATCTTTTAAAACGGGACCAGTTACCACATACAGTTGAGATGTTGGATTGCTGTATAGATATCCTCTCACTTTGTCTTCCACACTGGCCCATGCCTCCCGGTTAAAAGCGCCCAGTTGCGGACTCATATTACTGTACAAATAACTTTCACTGAGCGCTTTGGCACTCCAGCGAAAATCAGCTGATGGAGCCAGGTGCCCACGGTCGTAACCAAAGGCATCATATTTAAAGGTACTGTCAGGTTGTAATTGTTTTAAAAAATAGTCGGCCTCTACAGCACTGCCTGTTTTGATCAAACTGTCTGGCCTAAAGTCATTTGTTCTGGATACAATACCGCTCAATACATCCGGTGTTATGATATGGGCAACCCACCTCGCCTGTTCAAATGGCTCATCATACTCCAGCACATAAGCAGCATGCCAAACTATATTACTTTTTTTTTCGTCAGACGGCAAACCGGCAATTAACAGATCCCTGCGTATTCTTTCTAATTTAAGCGCTTCTATTTTTTCTGTTATAACAGCCTGGGCTTTTGCAATGCTGTCTAACTGTATATGGAGTCCTGCTAATTTTGATTCGATAGACTGGGAATGTAAAATGCCAGGAGCTATAACCAGCATGAACAAACTTAGCAGGTTGCAGGCAGTCAATTTTTTCATAATGGCTTTCGGCATTTGTGTAACAGTAAAGATAAGTGCATTCTTCACCAAATCAAGTAACCGGAGCCGGGGCATAAAAAATAAATTTGGTTATAATAATCACTAAATCGTATATTTGCGATATAAAATCAATTGAGACATTTAAAAATGTCTTTTTTAATAAAGTAATTCATCGTGAAAAAACGATTAATGAATAAGAAAGAACATTGGGAAAAAGTATTTGCAACTAAACCATCTGCAGAAGTGAGCTGGTACCAGCCAAAGCCAAAAGAGTCGCTTGATTTTATCAGCCAGTTTGAACTCCCTAAAAATGCAGCTATCATTGATATTGGCGGAGGGGACAGTTTTTTAGTGGACAACCTGCTGGAACTTGGTTATACCGACATTACTGTGCTGGACATTTCTGCAGCAGCTGTTAAGAAGGCTAAAGAACGGCTTGGTGAAAAAGCAATTTTGGTAAAATGGATTGTTGCCGACATTCTTCGTTTTGTTTCTGAAAAAAAATATGATTGCTGGCATGACAGGGCTGCTTTTCATTTTTTAACCACGGCTGATGAAGTGGAGAAATACCTGGAGTCGGCAGGGCAGCATATTAAAGGGTCGGGTAAACTGGTGATTGGTACTTTTTCAACCAATGGCCCAGAGAAATGCAGCGGACTGCCTGTTAAACAGTACGATGAAAGTATGCTTACCGGCAGTTTACAAAAATGGTTTGAAAAGATCCGGTGCATTACTGTAGATCATGTAACACCATTTCAAACCATTCAAAATTTTTTATTCTGTAGTTTTCAAAAACAATCATACCAATATGGCCATTCATAAAAAAGAAGCTTTTAGTCAGAAAGAACAGGAGCTGGCAGAGTTTGCCAAAGCATTGGCGCACCCTGCCAGGATCGCCATCCTGAAAGTGCTGGCACAAAAGAACGAATGTATCTGCGGCGAGATAGTGGAAGTGTTACCGCTGGCACAGTCAACCGTATCGCAGCATTTAAAAGAACTAAGAAATGCCGGACTGATAAACGGAACAGTTGATGGACCTAAAAGTTGTTATTGTATCAACTGGAAAGCCTTTGAAAAATTCAATGCAGAGTTTAGTTTTTTGTTTAACAAGCTGAAAGTGCAGAATGAAAAGGCTTGTTGTTAAACTTCTGCGATCTGTTAGCCAACAGCGGACTTACGAAGAAAAAGGAAGCGAAAATTATTTTTTTTAAAACAGCCGAAAGGCACAAATAAAGTATAACCATGAATAACGATTCACAAATCAAAGATCTCGTAAGAGAAAAGTATGCTGCCATTGCAGAACAAAGTTCAGAACAAAATGCAGCCTCCTGTTGTGGCGCTACTTCATCCTGTTGTGGAGAAGGTACCTACACCATTATGGCAGACGATTACACCAAACTGGAGGGGTATAACCCGGATGCTGACCTGGGCCTGGGTTGCGGATTACCCACCGAATTTGCCAAGATCAAAGAAGGCGATACGGTGATCGACCTGGGCAGCGGTGCCGGCAATGATGCTTTTATTGCCAGGAGAATTACCGGTGCAACCGGTAAAGTAATTGGCATTGATTTCACAGAAGCCATGATTGCAAGAGCAAGAGCCAATGCAGAAAAATTAGCCTTGCACAATGTGGAATTCCGCCAGGGCGATATTGAAGATATGCCGGTGACCAGCAATTATGCCAATGTAATTGTGAGTAACTGTGTACTGAACCTCGTTCCCAATAAACACAAAGTGATCAGTGAAATTTTCCGTGTTTTGAAACCGGGTGGACATTTTTCTATTTCTGATATTGTATTGGAAGGCCAGTTGCCTTCTAAATGGAAAGAAGTAGCTGAGTTGTACGCAGGTTGCGTAAGCGGTGCCATTCAAAAACAGGTTTATTTAGAAATTATTGAACAGGCAGGGTTTAAAAATATCACCGTTCAAAAAGATAAACCCATCCACATACCAGATGAAATTTTAGCCAACTACCTGACTGCAGATGAAATTGCTGAATATAAAACCGGCCATACAAAGATCACCAGCATCACCGTGTATGCAGAAAAACCTGCAAAGGATGAACGCAATTGCTGTGAGCCAGGTAGCGGTTGCTGCTGATAGCCGGTGGGTCGCCCCCTAAGGGCGGCTCACCACGACTGAATGGTTCATCACTATGTTGAGCCATCCGCAGATCAAACAAGTTTTTTTCATTTAAATAGTAAAGCCATGAACACCAATCAAAAAGATGGAGGCTGCTGCACAGTGTGCACTTGCCAACAACACAACGGCGGCGGATGCTGCTAAAAGCAAAAAAGGAAGCTGGTGTTGACTGGCTTCCTTTATCAATAAATTTTAATCAAATTGTATGGCAACAGAAATTGTAAATAAGCCATTTTTAAGAATTGCCCTGGACGATAGCGAACGAAAAGAGGCTGTATCAATGCTGCAGCAGCATAACCTGCCCACCGGAGACTTAAATGATGATAAACTGCTTTACATTTTATTTGATGGAGACAAAGCTGTTGGTACTGCCGGGCTTGAAATATTTGACGACTGTGGATTGCTCAGGAGTGTAAGTGTTGCAAGAGAAGCACAGGGAAAGGGGTATGGCAGCATCATCAATGAGGAGATAGAAAAGTTTGCAAAAGAAAGCGGTATCGAATGCCTGTATTTACTCACTACAACCGCAAAAGATTTTTTTGACAAACAGGGTTACTGCATTATCAAAAAAAACGATGCTCCGGAAGCCATCCAACAAACATCGGAGTTTTCATCCCTTTGTCCGGCATCTGCAGTACTGATGAAAAAAAGATTATGATTGTTTCAATACGATTACCAACAGATAAATTTTAAAACCAACTAACAGAAAAATGTCTGCCAACAATTGTGTACCTGCACATAAAAGAAAACAATTAAGTTTTTTAGACCGCTATCTTACATTGTGGATTTTTTTAGCCATGGCGGTTGGAGTTGCCATTGGATATTTTTTTCCTTCTTCGTCTGGTTTTATCAATTCATTTTCATCGGGCACCACCAATATTCCTTTGGCCATTGGATTGATATTGATGATGTACCCGCCATTTACCAAAGTGAAGTATGATAAACTAAAGGAAGTTTTTTAAAACACCAAAGTGCTGGGAGCTTCTTTATTACTCAACTGGGTTATTGGTCCCATACTCATGTTTTTACTGGCAATTATTTTTTTACAAGGCTATCCTGAGTACATGGTTGGATTGATCCTGATCGGCCTGGCCCGTTGTATTGCCATGGTTATTGTGTGGAACGAACTGGCAGAAGGCAGCCGGGAATATGCGGCAGGGCTAGTAGCGTTGAACAGCATCTTCCAGGTACTGTTATATAGTGTGTATGCCTTTGTTTTTGTAACGGTGCTACCTCCCTATTTTGGCATTAAAGGTTCAGTTATAGATATCAGTATCGGTCAAATTGCCGAGAGCGTGGCTGTGTATTTAGGCATTCCTTTTTTAGCCGGTTTTTTAACAAGGATCATCCTGTTAAAGGCAAAGGGCGAAGAATGGTACGAAAAGAAATTTATTCCTTTTGTTTCTCCCATTACATTAATTGCCTTGCTATTTACCATCGTGGTAATGTTTAGCTTAAAAGGTGAACTGATCGTACAGATACCTTTTGATGTGATCCGCATCGCCCTTCCTTTAACGGTTTATTTTGCCATCATGTTTTTCATCAGCCTCCTCATTGGTAAAAAACTAGGGGCTGATTATTCCGTGAATGCTTCCATTGCGTTCACTGCAGCAGGCAACAATTTTGAATTGGCCATTGCAGTAGCCATCGGTGTATTTGGCATCAACAGCGGCCAGGCATTTGCAGGCGTTATTGGCCCATTGGTGGAAGTGCCTGCTTTAATTGCATTGGTCAATGTCGCGTTTTGGTTTCGAAAAAAATATTATATACAATCAATCAAAAAATAAAAATGAAAAAGAAACTCCTTTTTGTTTGTATCGAAAACAGTAACCGCTCTCAAATGAGCCAGGCATTTGCAAAAATTATTGGCGGCGATACCGTGGAAGCCTACAGTGCCGGCAGTAAACCCAGCGGTATGGTAAATCCCAAAGCAATCGCAGCTATGAAAGAACTGGGGTATGATCTTAGCACGCACGATTCCAAATCACTGGATGAGGTAAAAGCGTTTGCACCTTTTGACGCCGTAGTAACTATGGGGTGTGGAGATGCCTGCCCCTGGATGCCGGCCAAACAATTCATCGACTGGCAGATACCCGATCCCAAACACATGGAACCAAAAGAGTTTAACGAGGTAAGGGATTTTATTGAGGCGAAAGTGAATGCGTTGATACAGTCATTAAAATAAAAAAGGGAGGCTCTTTTTTATAGCCTCCTTTTCTCTTTTAACCTCATACCTCTAATCCCTGCTATTGAGTTTACTGAGTAACCTTAGTATTTCTATGTATAACCAAACAATGGTAACCAGCAGGCCAAAAGCTGCATACCATTCCATGTATTTGGGCGCTCCCAATTCAGCTCCTTTCTCAATCATATCAAAATCCAGTAACAGGTTTAGAGAGGCCAGTGCTACAACAAACACTGAAAAACCAATGCCAAGTGCGCTGCCCTGGAATAAAAAGGAGGGAGGAGCAAAATCGAAGAAAGACATTATCCAGGTGCCAAGATAAAACAGCCCCAGGCCAATGGTTGCCATCATTAAAATGGACCTGAATTTTTCTGTAACCCTGATAATTTTAAATTTATACAACAGGTACATGGCGGCCACCACACAAAAGGTAAGCCCTACCGCCTGGAATACGATGCCCGAGTAACCACTGGCATAACTTCCGTATTTACTTTCGGCAGCATACTCAAAATAAGCGGAAATGCCACCTACAAACAACCCTTCCAGCAGTGCATACAGAGGTGCCAGGTAAGGGCTCCATTCCTTTTTAAATGTTATAACCAGTGCTACTATCAAACCGCCAATAATGCCCGTCAGCATCAGGGGATAAGGATTACCGCCTTCGGTAGCTTCTCTCCACGAATACCATGCGGTTCCGAGTGTCATCAAAAATAAAAATCCAAATTTGTTCAGCGTGCCTTTTACGGTCATCGCATTGTCGTTGCTTACCACTTCATCCAAAATGGTATCCCTGAACCGGTTCTCAGAAAGGGTTGGGTTGCCTGATTTGAAAAATGACATAGGTTAAATGTTTTTGTAAATGTACAAATTTTTATAAAAAGCTGCTGGCAACGTTATCGTACAAAGTTTAGGTTCAAAATGCCAATCAAATAAATTTCAGCTTAACTTGCAGCCACCATAAAAAATGATTGTTTGCTATGAGCACAACTGAACAGGTACTACAGGAAGTAGTAATAAAATTTGCCGGCGACAGCGGCGATGGCATGCAGTTAACCGGCAGCCAGTTTACCAACAACACCGCTTTACTCGGCATTGACCTGGCCACCTTTCCCGATTTTCCAGCGGAGATCAGGGCTCCACAAGGCACTTTGCCTGGCGTGAGTGGGTACCAGTTGCGCTTCAGCAGCGATGAAATTTTTACACCTGGTGATACGGCCGATGTACTGGTAGCAATGAACGCCGCTGCCTTAAAAGTGAATTTAAAAGCGCTAAAAAAAGGCGGTATCATCATTGCCAATACCGATGGATTTGATTCAAAGAATCTGCGGCTGGCAAACTATCCCGATGGCGTAAATCCATTAGACGATAACAGCCTGGATGGGTACGAAGTAATAAAAATGGATGTTACCAAAATGACAAGGGAAGCATTGAAAGATGTTACGCTTGGCATGAAGGAAAAAGACAGGGCCAAAAATATGTTTGTGCTGGGGTTTTTATACTGGATGTACAACAGGGAAATGACCAGTACAGAAGGGTTTTTAAAAGATAAATTTGGAAAGAAGCAGGATATATTTGACAGCAATATCAAGGCCCTGCATGCCGGATATCACTTTGGCGATACAACCAAAACGTTCCGTACCAGGTACAGCGTTGCCAGCAGTAAAATGAAGCCAGGCAATTATCGCTCCATCATGGGTAACCAGGCGTTAACCTTTGGATTGATCGCAGCTTCTCAAAAAAGCGGGTTGCCATTATTCCTCGGCAGTTATCCTATTACACCGGCAAGCGATATTCTGCATGATCTGAGCAAGCAGAAAAATTTTGGCATAAAAACCTTCCAGGCAGAAGACGAGATTGCTGCCATCACTTCGGCTATTGGCGCCAGTTATGGCGGTTCACTGGGTGTTACAACTACCAGTGGTCCGGGTATGGCGTTAAAGGCAGAAGCCATGGGCCTGGCAGTGATGCTCGAAATTCCATTGGTGATCGTGAATGTGCAGCGGGGTGGCCCAAGTACCGGCTTACCTACCAAGACTGAACAAAGCGACCTGATGCAGGCTTATTATGGCCGTAATGGCGAATGTCCCATGCCGATCGTGTCGGCCAGCACACCCAGCGACTGTTTTGCAGCAGCGTACGAAGCTGTCAGGATCAGTGTACAGCACATGACACCGGTGATCTTATTAAGCGATGGTTATATCGCCAATGGTGCGGAGCCCTGGATGTATCCTTCCAGCGCAGATCTGGAGGAGATAAAAACATCATTTGCATCCTATAACAATGCCGGCGACCTGGATAGCAATGGTAAATTTCAACCTTATAAAAGAGACGAACGACTGGTTAGACCATGGGCCATTCCCGGAACACCTGGCCTGGAGCATAGAGTTGGTGGTTTGGAGAAGCAGGATGTAACGGGTAACGTGAATTACGAAAGTGAGAACCACCAGCACATGGTAAAAACCAGGCAGGCAAAAGTAGACATGATTGCCCAACATATTCCTGAACAAAAATTGGATAGTGGGCCCGAAAAAGGCAAAGTTTTGGTGCTCGGCTGGGGTAGTACTTATGGCGCAATTAAGAGTGCTGTAAAAGAATTACAATTGTCTGGGCACGAAGTATCGCATGCACACCTTCGATATGTAAGGCCCTTCCCTAAAAACCTGGGGGATATCCTGAAAAATTTTGAACATGTATTGATTCCTGAAATAAACAACGGGCAATTAATAAGGATCATCCGGGATGTGTATTTTATAGATGCAAAAGGGTATAACAAAATAATGGGCGTGCCCATCACAAAAGGAGAGTTGATAGAAGAGATCAAAAAATTCTTTTAAAATATAGCTCATTTCAATTTCACAAAGCCATGCTAAAGCGTGGCTTTTGCCTTTTTGTCACTCAACAAAACTGGCTTATCCTTTGTACTTAATCCTAAAAAATAAATAGCTATGACATTTGGAATGATCGCCATTTCACTCATATTTATGGTGATTGGCTTAGCAGTACAATGGAGGCTGAAAAGCAAATTTAAAGAGTATGGACAGGTGCCAACCTCATCAGGCCTGAGTGGAAGGGAAGTGGCGGAAAAAATGCTGAAGGATAATGGTATTTACGATGTACAGGTAATTTCTACCCCTGGCTTCTTAAGCGACCACTATGATCCTACAAAAAAAACTGTTAATCTTAGCCCTGATGTATTTGAAGGACGTACAGTGAGTGCTGCCGCAGTAGCCGCTCACGAATGCGGTCATGCGGTGCAGCATGCAACGGCTTACTCTATGCTCGCTTTAAGAAGCAAACTGGTACCAGCCACACAATTGAGCAGTACATTGTCTCAATGGGTGATTATTGCAGGTATTGGCATGTATGGTTTTGGCGGAGGAAATCAAACACTACTGTTAGTTGGTATTTTGCTTTTTGCCGTCTCCACCATTTTTGCGGTGGTTACACTGCCGGTAGAATTTGATGCTTCGGCAAGAGCCTTAACATGGCTGGATACTTCCCGGATCACCAGAGGGCAGGAGCATGATAAAGCAAAGGATGCATTGAAATGGGCGGCATTGACCTATGTGGTGTCTGCTTTGGCATCTATTGCTATGCTGGTGCAGTATATATTGATCTACCAGTCGAGATCCAGGGATTAAAGAGCTATTAACGTTCAATAAAAAAGCGCCTCTTAACCAGGCGCTTTTCTTTTATAATTTGATCTCCTCATCACTCTCGTCATAAAACCTGAATTCAGTTAAATGATAAGCAGAGTTGGATACCACTTTAATTTTTTGTTTGTATTTCCAGCTCCAGCGCCTGCGCTTGGAGATAAAACCGCTGGTGAGGTATGTAAAGATGATAGGGTGAACTAAGATGCTAAGTCCTTTATGCTTTTGCATAATCAGGTAGCTCAGGTTTTTCTCTATTTCGTCTTCTAAAATAAGTGTGGAAGATATTTTTCCTGTGCCATTACAGCTTGGGCAAATTTCAGCCGTATTGATATTCATCTCAGGCTTCATACGCTGCCTGGTGATCTGCATCAATCCAAATTTACTAATGGGTAATACAGCATGTTTGGCCCTGTCTGTCCACATGAACTGCTCCATGGCATCCACCAGCTTCTTTTTGTTGTCTGGCAGTTTCATATCTATGAAATCCACTACAATAATACCACCCAGGTCTCTCAACCGTAACTGGCGGGCCACTTCTTCAGCGGCTTCCAGGTTGGTTTCCATGGCATTTTGCTCCTGGTTATTGCTTACGCTTTTATAACCACTGTTCACATCAATTACGTGCAGCGCTTCAGTATGTTCAATGATTAGATAAGCGCCACTGGGCAGGTTGACTGTTTTACCAAAGGAAGCTTTCACTTGTTTGGTTACACCAAAGCTGTCGAAGATGGGCGATCCATTATTGTAGTAAGTAACAATATCAGCTTTTTCAGGAGCGATCTTTTGAATATAGGACTTGGTATCGGCAAAAATATTGCGGTCATTAACCACGATACGGTTAAAATCTTCATTCAGCAAATCACGAAGCATGCTGTTGGCCTTGCCTTGCTCACTTAAAATTTTTGCAGGGGGCACTGCATTCAGCAGGTTTGCCTGGATGGTTTTCCAGGTAGCAACCAGCGATTCAAGGTCTTCACGCAGTTCAGCGGCCTGTTTACCTTCCGCAGCGGTACGTACGATCACACCAAAATTTTTGGGCTTTACCGCTTCAATTATTTTTTGAAGCCTTTTTCTTTCGTCCCCGGAGTGGATCTTACGGCTTACCGCCACCACATCATTAAAGGGTGTGATCACCACAAATCTTCCGGGTAGAGAAATTTCACAACTTAACCGGGGGCCTTTGGCAGCAATGGGTTCTTTCAAGATCTGAACCAATACATTGGGCCTGCCATTTAATACCTCGGCAATTTTGCCTGTTTTTACAATTTCCGGTTCAACTGAAAACCTGCCAAAATCAAAACCATCTTCTGTTTTATCGTTGATGGCAATATTGGTGAATTTGAGGAGAGAACGTATGTAAGGGCTAAGGTCGGTGTAATGAAGAAAAGCGTCTTTTTCAAAACCAACATCCACAAATGCAGCATTGAGCCCCGGGATAAGCTTCTTCACTTTTCCCAGGTACAAGTCGCCAACCGCAAAGCTGGCATCTGCCTTTTCGTTATGCAGCTCAACTAATTTCTTATCTTCCATCAGGGCAATTTCAACACCCTGGGACGCTACATTTATTATTAACTCCTTTGTCAAGCAAATCACATTTTAAGAAACATTACCTCATATATCGCTTGCCAGTATGGCACAGACCACTAAATAAATGGCTGGCATACTGGTAAACAGGTACCGGCCCAGTGGGGCCGGCACTAAAGAAAAAAATTATTTCTTCTTATGACGGTTCTTTCTTAAACGCTTTTTACGCTTATGTGTTGCTATTTTATGACGTTTTCTTTTTTTACCACAAGGCATAACCAGAGTATTTTTATTTGTGAAAAATGATTTTATACTAACAGAAACCTTCGTTTCTGATTATTTCAATTCTTTTAGCCGTCCGTCTATTTCCTTACTATACTCAGGATTGTTGATCAGCTGCTTGCTGATCTCAAACCACTTCCTGGCATTTACATTATCCCCTTTGCCTGCGTAGGCTTCTGCCAACCAGGATACTGCTTCGGCATTCCTGGGTTGTTGTTGTATCACTTTATTCAACCGCTCAATCGCTTTGTCATATTGCGTAGAAACCACGCCACCAATTCCCAATACCATCTGCGCCTGCATATTTAACGAATCCTTTCTTACCACCTGCAGCAATTGCTGCACACCCTTCATCGTTTCTTCTGCATTACCCGCCATTCCTTTTCCAAAAATATAGGCCGCTCCGAGGTCAATCTTCAAAGAATCGTTGGCCGGATTTAGCTCTATCGCCTTGGTTAGCAGGGCGATAGCCTGGTCCGCTTTCCATCCTCTCTTTGCAGCATCAGGCTCGTTCCTGAAGTCCCCAGAAATTTGCCGGGCTGCGAAGGTGAGGTTTTTTTCAGAATTTACCAACATTGCTGCTTTGGAAATGTAAAAAACATATAGTTCATGATTATCGAGACTGTCGTGCCAAAAACGGGCTAGTTCTGTAAACGCCTTTTCCTGCTGTCCTTTTACATCGCCCCGGGAAACGCTGTTTTCCAATTCATTTACATAATTGGTCTGTTCAATAGTGAGCTTTTGTTTGGATGCTTTCAGGTGAGTATCAATATTAAAGGCAGACTTTTCGGAGTTGCCAGCAGTTTGAGACACCGGCTTGTCAGTTTTATCTGCTACTGTTTTTCCAAAAAACCAGAGCAACAGTAACAATACAATGCCAGCAGCGGAAAGAATAAGTTGTTGTTTCTTCACATCAAAAAAATAAGGCTGCAAAAATACGGTTATCCTTGCAGCCCCCGGCTATAAAATTAGTTTTGTGGCAATCAATCCCCCATTGAAGGAGTGGCATTTTCGTCCATCTTTTTATTCTTTACTTCCTGCACAAATTCCTTGGCCGGCTTAAATGCAGGGATATAATGCTCTGGAATTTCCACTGCAATGTTCTTCTTGATATTCCGGCCAATTTTAGCCGCTCTTTTCTTGGTAATAAAACTGCCAAAGCCACGGATGTAAATGTTTTCACCCGCTATCAAAGAGCGCTTGATCTCTTTGAACATCGTTTCTAAAGTTACCATCACATCAACTTTAGGAATGCCTGTTTTGTCAGCAATTTCTGATATAAGGTCTGCTTTTCTCATACTGTAAGGTTTAAATTCCATAGTAAAATAATACATTATTTTGAAAAAAGCAATATTAGGGGCTGATTATCAGCTAAATAATCTTTTCACCCGGTTTGCACATTCTTTTCGTCTTTTAAGATTATGCCTGATATTTGTTTGAATGAACGAAAAAAGCAGGCAGGCATTTTTTACCAAGCACTTGTTGTTGTGGAACGAAAAACACAACAAACGGCAAATGCCCTGGAAAGGAGAGAAAGACCCTTATAAAATATGGCTGAGTGAGATCATCCTGCAACAAACCAGGGTGGAGCAGGGACTTGCTTATTACAACCGGTTCATCAAAACTTTTCCTTCTGTAACACAGCTTGCAAAAGCCCCTGAAACAAAAGTGTTTAAACTTTGGGAAGGATTGGGTTATTATACCCGTTGCAAAAATTTAATTGCCACGGCAAAATATATTTCTACCCATCTAAAAGGTAAATTCCCAAATACCTATGAAGACATACTTTCATTAAAAGGTGTAGGCCCTTATACTGCTGCTGCCATTGGATCTTTTGCATTCAACCTGCCCCAGGCGGTGGTGGATGGAAATGTTTTCCGGGTACTGTCCAGGTATTTTGGTGTTGATCAACCCATCGACAGCAATGAAGGGAAAAAGTATTTTTCATTATTGGCAGCATCGTTGCTGGATAAAAAAAAGCCCGGTATTTATAACCAGGCGATCATGGATTTTGGAGCAGTGATCTGTAAACCGCAATTGCCATTGTGCAATGACTGTGTGTTAAAGAAAAATTGTGTTGCCTTGAATGAACAAAAAGTGGGTGTATTGCCAGTAAAAGAAAAGTCCATCAAAAAGAGAACTAGATGGTTTTATTACCTGATCGCCGATTATAAAGGAAGTCAGTATGTGCGGATGCGAGGGCCAAAGGATATCTGGGAGAACCTGCATGAGTTTATTTTAATAGAGGAAGCAGGGCCGGTTGTATCAGAACAACTGCTGTCATCAAAAAAAGTAAAGGCATTGTTAGGTAATACCCAGGCTGATGTTGTATCGGTATCTGCGGTTTACAAACAACAGCTTACGCACCAGACTATCTACGGGCAGTTTATTCAATTAAAACTTAATAAACCATTACACTTGCCAGGATATAAAATGTTAAGCAAAGATGAAACCGGTCATTTGCCGTTTCCAAAATTTATCAACCAGTATTTACAGGATAAAACAGTATCTTTAAATTTGTTTTAGCGTAGTTGATGAACCAATAAAAAGAAACATTATGAGAGGCGTAAACAGGGTAATGCTGATCGGCAATTTGGGTAAAGACCCCGACATGCAGTTTTTGGAAGGGAATATAGCCGTCGCAAAATTTTCGTTGGCCACCACTGAAACATATAAAGACAGGAGCGGTAAGCTGATCTCACAAACTGAATGGCACACCGTGGTATTGTGGAGAGGATTGGCAGAGCTGGCGCAGAAATATCTTCATAAAGGGAGTTTAGTATATATCGAGGGCCGTTTAAAAACCCGTAGTTGGGAGGATAAGGAGGGGAATAAAAAATTTGCAACAGAGATAGTGGGGGATAACCTGATTATGCTGGATAAAAGAACAGACGGTTCAGGCCATGTACCCGGTTTGGAAGGTACCGATGAACTCGGTCACCACGAGCCGCCGCCACCTCATACAGAAGAAGGTTCAGAAAGACTACCTTTTTAAAAATCTATCATCCAGTCAGCTTTGGTAATTATTTATCATTGATGATCAACAATATTGTTTACTAAAAACAACTGTCTTGGACTATCATTCGGTCGCCAGCTTCCCCGGTTTTTTACAAATCCATTTGTTGGCTATAAATCCTGTAGTGTCTACAGTATTTATTTTTTTGGCTTTGCTGCTATTCGTGATTTCTTTTTTAGTGGCAGGTTCGGAAGTGGCTTTTTTCTCTCTTACGTATAAGGATATCAATATGCTTAAAACAAAGCAGCAGCCTGCTTTCCGGCGTATTATTTCCCTGCTGGAGCATCCTAAAATGCTGCTGGCTTCCATGCTCATCAGTAACAGCTTTGCCAATATTGGAATTGTATTAATTGCCAACTACCTGCTGCAAGACTGGCTGCAGGTGTTTCAGCTTGCCTCCTGGCTGGTTTTCCTGATCAAGCTTATCATTGTTACTTTTTTAATTGTTTTATTTAGTGAAGTGCTGCCTAAAATATGGGCTACCAATCATAAGATATGGTTTGCAGCAACCTCGTCGGTTATAATCGAATTGCTCCACAGTCTTTGTTCAAGGTTGGGCATCAGCCGCTGGCTGGTGGGTCTGAGCGACAGGGTGGAAAGAAAATTTTCTCCCGGCAACTCCTCCATGCTCGACGACAGCCAGCTGGATTATGCTATTGATCTTTTACCTGAGCACGAAGCCACCCATGAAGAGAAACAGATCTTAAAAGGCATCCGGAAGTTCAGCGATACGCCGGTAAAACAGGTAATGCGTACCCGGCTCGACGTTAGTGGCATTGATTATAACAGCAATTTTGAAGAAGTGGTGAAAAAGATCGAGGAGCTGCATTATTCAAGACTGCCGGTATATAAAAACAACCTGGATGAAGTGGAGGGAATGCTGCATACAAAAGATATGCTGCCGCATGTGAACAACGGCAGTGTGTATGAATTCGACTGGCATACCTTAATGCGGCCCGCTTATTTTGTACACGAACAGAAACTGATAGAAGACCTGCTGCAGGAATTCCGGAATAAGCGGATACACTTTGCCGTGGTAGTGGATGAATTTGGCGGCACCTCCGGCATTGTTACGCTGGAAGATATAATGGAAGAGATCATTGGCGATATACAGGATGAATTTGACGACGAACAAAGCGCCAATAAAAAAATAGATGACAATACCTATATTTTTGAGGGCAAAACGATGATCAACGATGTGTGTAAAGTGATGAGTCTTCCGGCAGACACATTTGAAAAAGTGCGGGGTGACAGTGATTCATTGGCAGGACTGGTGCTGGAAATTGCAGGGGAATTTCCACAGGTAAATGAGGAAGTGCCAAGTGGTGATTTTATTTTTGTGCCCCTGGAGATCAATAAGAACCGGATCGACAAAGTAAAAGTAATTATTAAGCCAAGAGAAACTAAAGAAGAAGAATGAAAAGAAAAAGGTCAATGGTGAATGGTGAATGGGTAATGGGCAACAGGCAATGGCTAACGGGAACGGTAACAATCCTGGCGTTTCTTCTGGTTTCATGTAACTCAGGCTATACGTCTAAAAAAAGAGGATATTACCAGATAGAACTGCCAGCAAAGCACCAGTATCAAAAATTTGAAAAGGAAGGTTTCCCCTATAGTTTTGAGTATCCTGTGTACGGTGATATCATACAGGATAGTACTTATTTCGACAGCACGCCTGAAAACCCCTACTGGATCAATATTGATTTTCCCCAATATGGAGGCCGTGTATTTTTAAGTTACAAACAGGTGGGAGGCAAGGCAGTTATAAAAATGAAAAGAGCGGATGGCCAGTTTAAAGATTCTGTTGCCGTGAATGAATTTGACAGGATGGTGAATGATGCTTTTAAGCTGACCAATAAGAATGATGTGGTGTCAACATCCATCAAAGAAACGCCCATTAAAACGCCGAATAATATCAGCGGTATATTTTTTAAAGTAGGTGGTAATGCTGCTACAGCCATGCAGTTTTTTCTAAGTGATACCACTAAACATTTTATCCGGGGAGCCCTGTATTTTAATACCACACCCAATTCAGATTCAATAAAGCCAGTACAGGATTTTTTACAGACTGATATTGAACACATGATCAATACATTTAAGTGGAAATAAAAATACCGCTGACAATCAAGCGGTATTCTTTGAAATGTATTGGAGCCTATTTTAGTTATTTCTCATCCCGGGCCTTTTCATGGCCCGCTTCATCTGGCGTTGCTGCAAAGCTCTTATTAGTAACTTTCTAAACTTGTCCTGGGCGTTAAAGAGCCTGTTCATACGCTGCTGGCTTCCCAAAACTTTTGTAAACTGTCCCTGGTATTTCTTTTTTACATTTAATATTTTTTCATCCCTTATTATATTATCAGGATTCGGCTTTGCAGCTTCTTCCATTTCTTTATCATATTGATTATAAACTGGCCAAAATTTTTCAGCTTCATCAGGCGTTAACTCCAGTTCTTTCGTGATAAAGGCAACTTTTAAAGCTTGTATATCCTGCTGCTTTTTCTCAGGTATATCCTGTTCGTTAGCGTCCTGTGCAATAGCTAATGCAGCGGTACAAATAAATGATATTATTAAGTATAACTTTTTCATGATCGTCATTAATTTTTCAATTCAATATCTTCTATAAACTTATCCAATGTTGCGTCGTCTGTAAAATACTCTTCCTGGTCGGGCAGGTCAGCTTCATCAATGCCAGAGGTTAAAGCGGCTACATCTTCCTGGGTGCCGTTTTTTTCCAAATATTTAATGATGTCTTCTTCTGCAAGGTTCTCCAATGTTTCATTGAACCTGGTTTCAGTTAAAGCCACTGGCATACCATCCGCCGGATTGGTATGGGTATATTTATATACACCAAACGTCATTACACCTGTAAATACAGCCGCTGCTGCAAATTTCCAAATGGCATTGCTGCGTTTAGGCATTGCAACAACTTTTGCGCTTTGCTGGCCCTTTGCTTTATTCAGAATAGTAAGCGGAAGCTGCTCAAAATAACCCGCCGGCACCATATAGGGCTGTTCCTTATTGACATCTCCTGCAAGTGCAGGTATTTTTTCTTCCATCACTTTTGCGGCCATCTCATCACCCGCCTGTTCAAAATAGTTTTCCGGAACCTCAAATGGATTTATTTTTTTGATCCCTGACAACAATGGAGAAAGCTGCTGCAGCTCATTTGCTGCTGTACCTTCTATTTTTGAAAGGATAGCATTTGACAAAGAATCAAAATAGCCCTCCGGTGCATTGCCTGTTGCAACCGGTTCATTGTTTACCGTTGCCAGTACAGTCAGGGAAATAGTTTCGAAATAGCCTTCCGGTACAGTATAAACATTCGTATTCCCAACGGCTGCCAATACCGGGCTGATGCCTTCTAATTCATTCAATATGTCGATACTTCTGTTCATTCCTTTTTTAATGACTAATTAACGTTCCCTTAGTTTAATGATTCAGCAAAAAATCCTCAATTTTTTTCACTGCATGGTGGTAGCTTGCTTTTAAAGCCCCTTCGCTCGTTTCCAGCACCCGGCTCATTTCCTCATATGGCATTTCGTCATAATACCGCAGGCTGAATACCGTTCTTTGTTTATCGGGCAGCCGCTGCATGGCCAATTGCAGTTTCCATTCTATCTTACTACTGTCAAAATTTGTCTCGGCCTTCAGCTTCTCTTCCAGTCCATTGTCATCATCACTCATTGATACTGACGATCTGCGTTTTTGCTGCTCTAAATAGGTCAGGCTTTCGTTGGTGGCGATCCTGTACAACCAGGTATATAGCTGGCTGTCTTCCCTAAAGTTGTCCAGCCCGTTCCAAACCTTGATGAACATGTTCTGCAACACGTCATTGGCATCTTCATGCTGTACCACCATCCTGCGGATATGCCAGTATAGTTTTTCCTGGTACTTTTTTATAATGGCAGTATATGCCCTTTCTTTTGTAGCTGCATTTTTAAACTGCAGCAACAGTTCTTTATCGTCTAGATGTAAAATGGCCATGGTGTTCAGGTATAAAAATAGAAAAAGCACCGTTATGATGCTTTTTTTTTATGAAAGTTTAATTGAAAGACTGGTTTTATGCCAGTCAGCTGCATAAAGTTTTCCTGGCTACTTTGTTCCTTTGTGCGAATTATATCTAACTTACCTTTTTAAAATGACCGTTCATGAAACGCTGTTTTCTTTTTGCTGTATGCTGCCTGGCTTCATTGCCCTGTTTTTGCTGGGGTTTTTTCGCCCATAAAAAAATCAATTATTACGCTGTTTTTCTTTTACCACCCGAAATGATGGTGTTGTACAAGCCTAATATTGACTTTATAGAAGAACATGCGGTGGATCCTGATAAACGCAGGTATGCGGTACCGGAAGAAGGTCCAAGACATTATATAGATATTGATCACTATGGGGATTATCCGTACCCCAACCTTCCAAGAAAATGGAAGGATGCGGTGGACAAATTTGGCGAAGATTCGGTAAGGATGTATGGCATTGTTCCCTGGCATTTGCAAACGATGCTGTACAGGTTAACAGATGCGTTCAAGGAAAGGAATTTCAGTAAGATAATGAAGAACAGTGCTGAGATAGGACATTATATTGCTGACAGCCATGTGCCCCTGCATGCCAACAGTAATCACAACGGGCAGTTTACCAATCAAAAAGGCATTCACGGATTTTGGGAAAGCCGTGTGCCCGAGTTACTGGCCGATACAAAGTTTGATTTCTTTATTGGAAAGGCCCAGCATATCAGTAACCCGGCAGATTATATCTGGGACAGGGTGCTTGAAAGCGCCCTGGCCTCAGACTCGGTGCTGCGTTTTGAAAGAGAACTCACCAAAGAATTTCCTGCAGATCAAAAATTTAGTTTTGAAAGCAGGAACGGCGTGGTGATCAAACAATATTCTGCTGCTTTTACAGAAGCATTTGACAAAAAGCTGAATGGTATGGTGGAAAGACGAATGCGCTTATCTATTTATTCTACTGCCTGTTTCTGGTACACGGCCTGGGTGAATGCAGGCCAGCCGGATCTGAAAGGCCTGGTGGGTCAGAAATTTTCGGAGAATGATGTAAAAGAGTTTGAAAAACTGAACCAAAGCTGGCAAAGCGGCGGCAAAATGATCGGCAAGGAAGAAGAGTAACTACTTTTTACTTCCGAAGGATCTTGCGATGAATACCACCACTGCCACTATCAGCACCACAATAATGATCCCTGTCCATACACCCGTTTTAAAAATTGCACCAATGGCTTCACAACTGCTCAGCAAAAAACATAACGTTATGAGGGCGGTAAATATTGATATTTTATTAGTCATCATTTGATAGAGAATAATTGAGGATCATTTTTCATCCTCAATTATTCATTTTTAAAAGTTATCGTTATAGTACTTCCTTATTTGTTTTCTGTAGCTTCCTCCAGCGTAAAGATCAGTTGTTCGTCCCTGTCCTGCACGTGAATTTTTCTTACAAAATCATCATACTCCTGATCGTGATTGGTATATACGCCATATGCATCTATCGAATATCCAGTTAAACCATCTTTGGCTTCGATCACGTAAAGTATGGAGGAGTCTCCGGGATCTGATTCACCTTCGAAGCGATAGGTTTTGATAATGGTGAGATCTTCGGCTTTGTAATGTTTACCATTACCTGTTACAAAACAGCCTTCACTCATTACAAATTCATTATCGTGTCTTTTAAGCCTCAGCTTTTCCAGCACCTGGCTAAGCGTTCTCATTTCATTGATGTTTTTTTCCATGACGATCGGTTTTAATTGTTGAATGGATAATTGTTAACCCGAAATTTTTAATAAGGTGCGGATGCTGGTAAACAGGCAAGAGATGTGCCATCCGCTAATGAAGTGTATCTGCTGTTACAACAAGGGCATAAAATTCCCCGTATTGAAAAATACGGGGAAACGGTACCATAAAAGTATTGTATCAAATATTATTGTGGAACTTTGCTCTCTTCAAAATTCTTGATCTTATTATACAGCGTTTTCCTGTCTATTTGTAATATTTCTGCCGCTTTTGTCTTGTTGAAATTTACCTGTTTCAACACATTCATAATGGCATCATATTCGGCACTGGCCGCTGCATCTTTTAATGCTGCCACGGGCACCTGTATCTTCTCTTGCGGAGCGGCTGTATGGGTATTGACAGCGTTATTGGAAAAGTTATTGGCAGGCATTACCACGGGACCACTGATGATTTCCCATGGCAATACATTTTTATTGATCAGGCCACCGGTTGTAAGCAGCCCTGCCCGGCGCACCACATTCCTGAACTCACGCAGATTGCCAGGCCAGTTGTATTCGAGAAATAACTGCATCACATCTTCTTCAAATCCATCGATCTTTTTATTCAATTCCTGTGCAGTCTGGTCTAAAAAGAATTTTGCAAACAAAGGAATATCTGTTGGCCTGTTTCGTAAAGGGGGGATATGGATCGAAAATTCATTAAACCGATGATAAAGATCTTCACGGAATTTGCCCGTCATATAGGCTTCTTTCAAATTTTCATTGGAGGCTACAATAATGCGGACATCGGTGGGCATTTCTTTATTGCCTCCCACTCTTTTAAATTTTCTTTCCTGTATCACCCTCAGCAAGGCCACCTGCACATCCATGGTAAGGTTGCCCACTTCATCCAGGAATAATGTACCGCCATTGGCAGTTTCAAACATGCCCTCCTTGTCGTTTAAAGCACCGGTAAAAGAGCCCTTAACATGACCAAACATTTCACTTGCTGCCAGTTCCCTCGACAGGGTACCACAATCAAGTGCTACAAAGGGTTTATCTCTCCTGTCGCTGTTGGCGTGTATTGTTTTAGCCACCACTTCCTTACCTGTACCACTTTCGCCATAGATGATCACACTGTAATTGGTGGGGGCGATCGTCTTTATCTGTTCATACATTTGCTGTATGCCTGCGTCTTTACCTACCAGGTATTGGGAGGAGATTTCATTTACAGAGGCAGACTTTTTTGCGGTACCTGAATGCCCGTTTTTTGACACAATATTCGGATTATCGGATACAGCTGTATTTAATGCCCTGTTCACCAGGTCGAGTACTTCGTCTGGTACCAGTGGTTTTGTGATATAGTCAAATGCACCCTGTCTTATTACTTCCACCGCCATTTTAATGTCGGAATAGCCCGTAATGATAATAACCTGTACAGCATGGTTGATCTGTTTGATCTCTTTTAGCACATCCACCCCTTCCTTATCACCCAGCCTGAAATCGCAGAGTACCAGGTCGAACTGACCATCCCTGAAAGCGGCTATACCTTTATTACCATTGCTGGCAGTGGCTGTATCAAATCCTTTGCGTTGCAAAAATCTCGACAGCAACTGGCACATATCCATGTCATCATCAATGATCAGAATTTTTTTCATCTTAATATGGAGGTTTGGTTAAAAATACACAACCTGGTTGGTTGTGATGAATTTTTTACCCACGATAACATAAAAAAATAGTGCCAATAAACAAGCGTTGTTTTTTACTGCTTTAAATGACAGGCAAATTAAATGGCGGGTAATTTGTTATTTTTATACTGAAAATATTTAGTGAAAAAAGAATGGAAGCTACCAACAGCCCAAGTGCCCTTATCATAGACGATGAGTATGATATATGTTTCCTCCTGAGCAGAATACTGCGTACTAATAATCTCTCAGTACAGTTTGTAAACTCTCTTGAGAGCGGCAAAGTGATGCTTGAAAAGATCCATCCGGCTGTATTATTCCTTGATAATCATTTACCTGACGGATTTGGAATTGATTTTATTGGTTATGTAAAAGAAAAATATCCACACACCAAAGTTGTAATGGTAACAGCACATGATACCAGCGAAGACAGGCTAAAAGCGCTGCAGCAGGGAGCAGACCTTTTTATCCCCAAACCATTTTCCGCTGCACAAATTAAGGCGGCTATAGAACAGGTGAATATTGCCTGATAAGAAATTGCGTGTAAAAAAATCCCCGGTTTGTGGAATATTCCCCCGGCTGGTTTTGTTTATTCCCCAGCCGGAATTGTAATAATAAAGCAACTGCCCTTACCCAACTGGCTGCTTACCGTAACACTTCCTTTGTGATTGAAAATGATGTTTTGAGTATTCGCAAGGCCAAGGCCATTTCCTTTTGGTTTATTTGTGAAATAAGGTTCAAATAATTTTGTCAATGCCGTTTCGTCCATCCCATGTCCGTTATCAGCAATAGTGATCACACAATTTTTCCCTTCTGTTTTTGTACCTATTTTAAGTATGCCCTTACCCACTTCCATTGCCTCCAGTGCATTGATAATGATATTTAAAAATGCGATCTTCATTTTATCTGCATCCAACAGCAGTTCCGCCTCGCATTGATAATTTTTTTCAACCAGTACCTGTTGCATTTCGATCCGGTCTTTTGCCATGGTAAGGGTATCATCGAGCAGGTTGGTCAAAGATATTTTGGTAAGATTGAGTTCAGAAAACTTGGTGCTTTGCAGCAGGTCGGAAATTAGTTTATTGATACGGGTGCTGTTGCGTTGAATTACATCAAAGAAATATACTGTGCCTTCGTCTTCACTGTTCAGGTCTGCTTTAAGTTGCGATGCAGCAAGGTCAATATTGGTGAGGGGGTTTCTAACTTCATGAGCAATCGTACGTGCAATACGTCCGGTGGCTGCAAATTTTTCGATACTGCGCATTTTTATCAGCTGTTCATTGGCCGCATTCAGCTCTCCAATGCGGTTTTTTAATTCGTCCTGGTACACCTGTATCCGTTGCAGACCTTCTTTTCTTGCTTTGTTTTCACTTGTATACGAAACAAAGCCAATTATTACCAGTATCAGTGTCAACAGTAATGAAATGATGGTGATTGTATTAATGGCGGTGAAAGTTGTTTTTAATTTTTCATCCCGGTCATTGAGCTGTCTTTTTTCTTCCAGTTGCATAAAGCTAATCAGTCTGCGGATCTTATCCATCGCTTTTTTCGCCTCTGCCTGCGCAGGTTTTATTTTAAACGTGGTATCCGTGATACCATTGACTGTGTGTTCAAGAAAATTTTTATACAATACGAACCGCAGTTTATAGTGTTGCTCCAGGTCATCCAGTCTTTGTTGCTGCAGGCGGTTGTCTTTTGTAAGTTCCACTAACACGGCATAAATTGAATCAGCCGCACGCTCACTGTTATTGTAGGGTTCCAAAAAAGCAAGGTCTCTTGTAATATAATATCCTCTTACACCGGTTTCTCCATCTTTTATTTTAGAAATAAAACTTTCCAGTGCAAACATCACCTTATAGGTATGCTCCACCCGGTCTGTTCTGTCCTTTAGCCTTGTATTGGCAACTAATGTTACTACGTACACTACCAGGAGTAAAAAAAGCGATGTGCCATAGCCTATTATAATACGGTTATCGGGTTTTACTTTCTCGAAAACTATTTTCATTTGTTTTTTTTATTGGTTTTGCTCACCTGTGATTCAACCGCAGGCGGGCAGTATTGCCTGTAAACAGGCGGGTTCCCATTCAGCTTTTGTTACAGCAATTGTGTTCATTGCAAAATAATACCGTACACCAGGCAACAGGCTGTTTATGCAGGAAAGATAAAAAAGTATGCCACACTGTTACTGCTGTTTCCCGTACTGTGGTTAAATGTACACGGAATTTTATTTTTAAGGCATTGAAGCAGTCATTAATACGGATGGCATAGAATTTATACAGTATCAAAGAAATAATTTAATTGAAACTGATAAATCTTATTATATGATACGCTGGTCATTGGGCTTTTTTGCTGTGGCAATAGTAGCTGCGATCTTTGGATTCGGGGGCATCGCCGCAGGCGCCGCATCAATTGCCAAAATTTTATTTTTTGTGTTCATTGTTTTGTTCCTGTTGTCGCTTTTTTTTAAAAGAAGCAGCACTTCATAGTCAAAGCAGTTTTGATCCGTACCCTCCCGGAAACTATTTCAATATATATCACCAGTTAATTATCCCTGTATGAAAAGGAAACTATGTTATACCAGTGCTGCCCTGTTGGTGGTGTGGATACTGGGTTTTTTTATCCTGGAGCTTTCTACTCCGGTTCATTCTTTGTTATGGATCGCCATAATTGTTTGGATCCGTTCGCTGTTTGTTTGCAGCAACAGCAATGACGTGGCGGTGCTAAAGGAAAAATAATTTTTTATACCGGGTAATTAACTGGCCTTTTTAAAAATTTTCAATAACAATTTAAAACGTAATGTTATGAGCAGTTCAAAAATTCTTCTTGGTTTTGTTGCAGGCGCTGCAGTTGGCGCATTGGACGGTATCTTGTTTGCACCGGATAAAGGTACCGCAACAAGAAAAAAAATTGCCGGTAAGGCAGGCGATATCAGTGATTCGATCAAAACATCCTTTAATGATTTTGTAGATGACCTTAAGCACACCTATTCTAAAGCGAAAGAGGAAGCTGAAGACCTGGGTGAGGAAGCAAGGGTGTCTTTTAACACCATGAAAGCGGATGCTAAAAACTCCCTTTCTTAATTGTATTGGTAAACAACCGACACTCCGGCAACGGGTAAATACAGCATTATGACAACTGTTATTGAAAATGCAGAACGGCTTATTGCCACTGCTGGCGAACTTGCCGAAACAAAGATTGAATTGGCAAAACTTCGGGCAACAGGTAAGGTGTCAGGCGCCTTGTCAAGCATTGTTGCTTTGATAATGGTGATTGTGTTTGGTGCAGGTGCCATGACTGTTCTGAGTTTTGGGTTAGCCTATCTTATTGGTGATGCGCTGGGTAATATCAGTTATGGTTTTTTTATTGTAAGTGCTGTATATGCCCTTGCCGGTTTGTTAGTTTACTTTAACCGGCACAACTGGATCCAGAAACCGCTAAAAGATTTATTCATTGATAAAATTGCCGGAAATGACGACTAGTAAAAATGGCGCAGCATGGCTGGCAGATGAAATAAAACTGCTGGAACAGAGAGAGGCCAGGCAAACTGAATTGCTTAAAAAAATGGGCAACGAAACGCTTCAAAGTCTTAAACCATCATCGTTGGTTAAATCTGCCATTGGGAGTATAACCGCTTCAAAAAATCTCCAACACAATATTCTTGATACATCGCTGGGTATTGGCGCAGGCCTGCTCGCCCGCAAGTGGTATGTAGGTGCTTCGAGAAATATTTTTAAAAAACTGGCGGGGTTTGTATTACAAAACATCACTACTGGTGTGATAGCCAAAAAAATGCCTGGTGTGAGAGAAAAAATTTCTTCCTTGCGCACAAAATAATTCTCCTTATCTTTTGTTTGTTTTTAAACAGCCTGCATGCTTTTGGTGCAGTTTTTTTTATTTTACAGCTATCAACCATCATTCATGAACGACCTGGAATTTAACCGGCGGGTAAGGCAGATTATTTTCCTGCTGCTGCTTATTACGCTTAGTATTGTGGTGCTGGAGGAATTGTATATCTACCTGCCGGGTGTATTGGGCGCCATTACGCTGTACATCCTGAGCCGTGAAAATTATTTTCAGCTTATTTATAAAAAAAAATGGAAGAAAGGCTGGGCGGCATTTCTATTTATCTTCTATTACTTCCTGTTGTTAGGTTTACCTGTATTCCTTGCCGTTACCCTGTTGGCTCCAAAGGTTGAGAGTATGATCAACAACCAGCAAAAGTTACTGGATGGCGCAAAACATGTATTGACTGTAGTACAGGATAAAGTAGGGTATAAATTGGTGGATGACCAGGCAATTGGTAACGCAGCAAGTAAGATCAGTTCTGTATTGCCCTCTCTTTTCAGCAGCACAGCCACGCTTGTAATGAACCTGGTGATCATGCTGTTTCTATTATACTATATGTTGTATTCCGGCTCTGACATGGAAAGGTTTTTGGCCAGGGTAATACCATTAAAGGATGAGAATATCAGGTTGCTGGCATCAGAAACTAAAACAACGATTAAATCGAATGCGATCGGCATACCTGTAATTGCATTGATACAAGGTGCCACAGCAGCTTTGGGCTATTTTATTTTTGGCGTGCAGGACGTATTTCTCTGGGGTTTTTTAACGGGAGTTTTTTCTTTTTTGCCCGTGATCGGTTCCATGATCATTTGGGTGCCCATTTGCCTGTATTTGTTT